>TBL_comb48_EPIDRAFT_1001261_pt1 | contig 18906 bp, 17 predicted proteins | sample TroBogEpilimnion_37_FD_10681 | JGI IMG/M metagenome (IMG submission 10681)
GTTTCTACACACATCCTAACTTCTAGATCGTCCAAAACAAACTCGCAAATCACAACGATTCTCCAATTTAAAGCACTGCTCTATTTGAATTATGCTCATAAAAATCAAAATAATTTTAATGATATTTTTGTTCCTGTACAACTTAATGAGCGGATACAATTACTCCTGCTCCCACTTTCTTCTTATTCTTGTCTTTTTTGAGTAACTCGTACAATGTGCCTCTTAAATAAGCTTGAGGTGTTATGGTTATCTGTTGGATCTTCCTAGAGAGATCCAAGGAGGACTCTGTTACAGTTTCAAGAGGTGCTCTTGTATCAATTTTTTTTACCATTTGCGCTTATAATCGATTGCAGAAACATTTTTTACGAAAGCATTGCAAAAATAAAACTCAAGCGTTATACACGAGGAACTGACCCTGAGATGTCTTTTTTGACTCTATGGTTTTAATTAATCTCAATGCACTTCCCTTATGAATCGGCGTATTTTTTTGAATTTTTATTCGTAGTCTTCGACAGTGTGGCGAAATTAAATTTTTTCTGTTTTTTCTGTGGTGAACGACAATCTACAGTTTTTATAATTGATCAAATCATTTAACTTTTGATTGGCATTGCTAGTACACTCAAGGCTTTGATCTGATCCTAGCACTTTTTCTGTTGCTCTTGTCCGCCTTACGTTGAATTTCGGAGATCCATTTAGATCCTGTTCCAAACAATACAAAAGCTTCTTCGCATTAAGTATAATCTAGACAACGAAAAAAGTTAATTTTTAGACAACAAGAGAACGAAGGTAATTGAAAATTTCTCAAGGGGAAAACAAAATCTTTAAGATTAATGGTCTATTGAACAAGAAACTCATTGAACGCAGCGAGACCCAACAGATAAGTCGGAGCCTGCAGAAGGAATGAACAAAGACAGCCCCTCCCTCTCCTGGCAATAAGCAAGGAGAGGAAAGAGTGCCAAAAAAGACAACTACATCATGTCACCGTATCCACCGCCCATGCCTCCTGGAGCGCCCATAGGGGAAGAAGATTCCTTCTTAGGCTTTTCGGCAATGAGTGTCTCTGTGGTGAGCATCAAACTTGCTACACTTGCAGCATTTTGGAGCGCACAACGAGCGACCTTCGATGGATCAATCACACCCGCAGCAATCAGGTCCTCATACTTCTCAGTCAAAGCATTAAAACCCCAAGAAGCATTGGTGTTGTTGACCACCTTATCCACGACGATAGAACCCTCATGGCCAGCATTGTTCGCAATCTGACGTAAAGGCTCTTCTAACGCACGCTTGACAATACTGACACCAGCTTGCTGACCAGAACTCATCCCTGAGAGCAACTTGTCCAAGGTCTGAGCAGCACGAAGCAAGGCTGTCCCACCACCGGGCACAATCCCTTCTTCAACCGCAGCACGAGTTGCATTCAAAGCGTCTTCTACACGTGCTTTCTTTTCCTTCATTTCTACTTCGGTAGCTGCACCGACACTGATCACAGCCACACCGCCCACGAGCTTAGCAAGACGTTCTTGCAATTTTTCGCGGTCGTAATCCGAAGTGGTTTCTTCCACCTGAGCACGGATGGTCTTCACACGTGCCTCAACGTCGGCTTTCTTGCCAGAACCATCCACAATGGTGGTGTTATCCTTGTCAATAGTCGCCTTCTTCGCTTGTCCCAAATCCTCAATACGGGCAGATTCAAGCTTGTGACCCATTTCTTCAGAGATCACCTTACCCCCGGTCAAAACAGCCAAGTCTTGAAGCATTTCTTTACGACGATCTCCAAAACCAGGAGCCTTAACCGCAACGACCTGAAGGGTTCCACGAAGCTTGTTTACGACCAAAGTCGCAAGCGCTTCACCTTCTACTTCCTCAGCTACAATGAGCAAAGGCTTCGAACGCTGAACCACTTTCTCCAACAACGGAAGCAAATCCTTCATGGAGCTAATTTTCTTGTCGTAAATGAGGATGAACGGATTGTCTAAAGCACATTCCATCTTCTCAGGGTTCGTGACGAAGTAAGGAGAAAGGTAACCACGATCAAATTGCATACCTTCCACAACGTCCAAAGTGGTCTCCGCTGTCTTGGACTCCTCAACAGTGATCACACCTTCTTTTCCTACCTTCTCCATAGCTTCAGCTATGATCTTTCCGATGGTAGGATCATTGTTCGCAGAAATAGTCCCCACTTGGGTGACTTCTTTCTGATCCTTAATAGGCTTGCTGATCTTCTTCAATTCAGCAATTACCGAGATAACTGCTCGGTCTATTCCTTGCTTCAATTCCATCGGATTGTGGCCAGCTGCTACAATCTTAGCACCTTCGCGGTAAATCGCCTGAGCTAAAACAGTCGCAGTGGTTGTTCCATCACCGGCATCATCGTTCGTTTTAGAAGCAACTTCTCGAACCATCTGAGCACCCATGTTCTCAAACTTGTCAGATAATTCAATCTCCTTAGCGACGGTAACACCATCTTTGGTGACATTAGGCGCACCAAAAGACTTCTCAATCACCACATTGCGCCCTTTAGGACCCAAAGTAACTTTTACAGCATCAGCCAAGACATTCACACCATTCAAAATGGCAGAACGTGCTTGTTCTGAAAAACGGAGTTCTTTCGCAGACATAATCAACAACCTCCTTAGTTAAGCGTTTAAGACGCCGAGAATATCTTCTTCACGCATCATGAGAAAATCCTCGCCATCAATTTTAATCTCTGTACCCGCGTACTTGCCGAAAAGAACACGATCACCCTTTTTCACATCCAAAGGACGAACTTTCCCATCGTCTGCCACACGGCCCTGACCTGCCGCAATGATTTCGCCTTGAATAGGCTTTTCTTTTGCAGTGTCAGGAATAATAATTCCACCTTTTGAACGCTCTTCCTCTGTAAAGCGCTTCACCAACACACGGTCGTGCAATGGTCTTACTTGCATAGAGTCGAACCTCCCTTTATTGTTAATCGTTTTATCGCAATAAAAATCCCACCTGAGCTTCCACTCAGGAAGATTTTTCCATCCTACCAAAAGCAATCAATGAAAACGATCTATAGTATCTTCTTTGAAATCAAAAAGATGCCTCTCTCGCCCTCACTTGCTTCCACTACCATATGTGTGCACGGAAAAAACATTGTCAAATGCCATTTTTTTTTTTTAGTATTTGCCTTTTTTGAATAAATCGCATAACAAGTGGGACCATAGTGATTCTCAGGCCTGGTAGCTCAGTCGGTAGAGCAGCGCCCTGAAAAGGCGTGTGTCGACGGTTCGATTCCGCCCCAGGCCACCATTGAAAAACTTTCAAGAAAGGAAGCTTCGTGTCAGAAAGAATCTTCGAAGGAAAAAAAGCCGTTATCCTAGGGGTTGCAAACGATCGCAGTTTAGCTTGGTCCATTGCCCAGCATCTTTACCGTGGGGGAGCCAAAATAGCCTTAAGTTATGTGGGGGAGGCCTTGGAAAGACGCGTTCGTGCCTTAAGCACTAGCGTGGAGGCTGATTGGATTGCCCCCTGTGACGTGGCTCAAGACTCAGAGATGGACGCTTTTTTTCAGCAGGTGCAGGATCGCTGGAAAAACCTAGATATTCTAATCCATGCTGTTGCTTTCGCCAATAAAGAAGATCTCGACGGCCGCTTTATCAACACTTCTCGTGAAGGATTCAACCTCGCTATGGATGTCAGCGCTTATAGCCTAGTGAAAGCCTGCGCGAAGGCAGAACCCCTCATGGAAGGCAGAGACGCATCCGTTGTTACCCTGACCTATTACGGAGCGGAGAAGGTGGTTCCCCACTACAATGTCATGGGCGTTGCAAAAGCTGCCTTAGAAGCAAGCGTTCGGTACTTAGCCTATGACTTGGGCCCCAAAAAAATTCGAGTCAACGCAATCTCAGCAGGTCCGGTGAAAACCTTAGCTGCTTCAGGCATTCGGGATTTCAAAACCCTCTTAGCTTCAGCAGCTGAAAAAACCCCTCTTCGTGAAAATATCCATGCAGATGACGTAGGGGCTTTCGCTTCGTTTTTATGTTCTCCCTCTGCCAAACACATCACAGGAAGCATTCATTACGTGGACAGTGGCGCCCATATCATGGGAGTTTAGAATGCCCCCCTAGCAAGATTCGAGATCACTTCGAGTCTTGCTTATTCTTTCTAAATGCTTCTGATTTTAAATGGTGTTTTCTCAAGAGTCTCAAAAAATTACTTCTGTCGATCTCAGCCAACCGAGCTGATTGAGAAACATTGCCCCCTGTTTTCGTTAAGAGCTCTGCGAGGTACTTCGTTTCAAAAGCATGCGAGAACGTTTTCTTAAAAGCACGATAACCCAAGGCAGAAATTTCAGAAGTCAGAGCGAGTGCTTCCATCTGATGCGCTAAGCTCTCGACACTCGAAGGTCCAAGGGGCCCCTGGAGCTCGTCTTCCCAATAACTCGAAAAGCCCTCAAACAAAAGACCATGGGCTTGGAAGCTTTTTTCTGCAAACTGCCGAGCCATAGTCAAAATATCTTCAGGGCGTTCTTTTAACGAAGGAATCTCAAGGATCATGGGTTTCAAAGCATCATAGATTTCTCGAGATAGCATGCCTGAAGCAAAACGAGACTCCAACTCTTCTCGAGCTCCATCCCAAGCACCAATCCAACGTATCCCCTTATTTTGAGCTAAGAGCATCAATTTTTTCTGTACACTCAAATCAACAACCTGCATATGGTTCAAAAAAAGAGTGCCGTTCCGAGCAAGCTCCAACAACCCAGCTGTGCGCTCAGAGCCAAAAAGAACGCCAGCAAGACTCTCATTCGTGTACTCTAGGCAATTCACGGCAATCCAAGGAGCAAACTTTTCAGAGCTCACCCCATAGACTCGACGGGCAATACCTTCAACCCCATTGCCACTAACTCCAAAAAGCCAAACACAAGGAGAGTGACCCTGCTTCACAAACTCAAGCTTCATCTGAAGCAAGGTTTCTTCAATGGATTGCATAGAACGCGCTTGAGACACGAACCAAAAACGATCTTCTGAAACCCCTTCTACACGCTCTAATCGTGCTTGCAATCGTTGTAATTTTTGCTCAGAAGATTCCTCTTCAGAGCCTACTTCCCCAAAAGGCAACGCCTGTACGACCTGACCCATACAATTCCTCCCAAAGTCTTATCGACAAAAAGAGGAAAAGACTTAGGGATTCTTTTCTAAGGCAGTTTTCCAACGTACGGCAATACCTTGAGCCAACACTTGCCCCTCAAATCCATCATCTGCACATTCTGCGGTGGTATAGGCTCTGTGGCTTCCATCTTCCAAAAACACCACCGAGCGCACATCAATCACAGCATCCGCTTTTTTCCCATGGGCTATTCTGACAAGATCTTGCACAGCTTTATTGAAATAATTGCGACAAAGCTCCGTTTCATCATGATTCACGTCTAACGTTTGAAAATTCACCTTGGAGCGCACCAAGCCTAACGTTTCATAGGGCCTCGAAACCGCTCCCGAAAATGCCTTTTGAGAAGGAAAACGATAAACGCGATAAGCAGGCGCTGGCATACTCGAACAAGCTGCCAAAAGAAAAAAAAACCAAAAATACCTCATAAACACGCGGGAGTTCCTACACCGATTTTTCGTTCTATGCACCCCAGAACCTCAAAGCCTGAGTATTCTATGACCCTTTCAGAAGTCAATCAAGTCAATTTTAGCTTCTGCTCCCAGTCGCTTTCAAAAGAGGAAGAAAGTAGCAAAAAGATTTTTTTAAAGCCACAAAGAACCCTGCCGATGAATGTTTAGTAGGTCATCCAAGGAAGAAAACCTACTAAACTCAAGGAGGAATTATGACTATTCGAGGGGGATAAAATGGGATTAAGAATCAATACCAACACTCAAGCGCTCGTAGCACATCGTTTTTTAACCACTAATACAGAGAATCAGCGCTCCGCGTTAGAACATCTTGCATCAGGTTCTCGCATCAATCGTGCAGGAGATGACGCAGCAGGATTGGCCATTAGCGAAAAACTGAAGTCAGAAGTTCGTTCGATTCGACAAGCCAACCGTAACGCAAACGACGGTATCAGCTTACTCCAAGTGGCAGAAGGTGGAATGAATGAAGTCAGTAACATCTTAATCCGAATGAAAGAACTCTCCGTACAAAGTGCTTCAGACACGATTGGTGATACAGAACGAGGATTTGTCAATAAAGAAATTAAGCAATTGAAATCAGAAGTCGATCGTATCGCTAGTGTAACAGAATTTGATGGTCACAAACTGCTTGACGGAAGTTCTTCACCCCTGGAAATTCAAATAGGCACCAAGAACAATCCTACTATGGACCGCTTGGTCTACCACAGTGCACCTCTTTCAGTGTCAGTAAATTCTCTTAATCTAGAAGGGGTCTCTGTAGAAAGCAAAGAAGCCGCTCAGCAAAACTTATCCGTGATCGATTCAGCTTTAGATCGCCTGAACGGAAACCGTGCAACGGTAGGTGCTTTACAAAACAGAATGAACTCCACCATCAACAACTTGGCGATTTACAAAGAAAACTTGGAATCTGCTAACTCGCGCATTCGTGATACTGATATGGCTGAAGCTTCAAGTGATTTAGTCAAGCAGAACATCCTGGCTCAGACCAACATCTCGGTACTTTCGCAAGCAAATCAATCTCCGCAAGCAGCCTTAAAGCTACTTGGTTAATTCTCTGAGAGACCGGTGGGACTGGATCCCACCGGTTTTTTTTTGAAGCCTTGAATCTTGCTTGTGTGTTGAGAGCAATGGTCTTATAGTGTGAAAATGTCGAATATACAAGAAGCCTATTGCGTTAAATGCAAATCAAAGCGTCCTATGAAAGAGACCAAAGAGGTCACCATGAAAAATGGAAGAAACGCTTTACAAGGAAAATGTGAAACATGTGGGACAGGAATGTACAAGATCCTCCCCAAGAAGTAGCCTCCGGTCATTATCGGACTTCTGGCAACCCCTACTGTGTCAAATTGCAAGAATTTCCTGGTTTGGTCTACAGCGATGATCAAACAGAAGTTCACAGAGGTTCCTGGAGGAACGAATTTCAGGCTTCGGATTACGCTTCGCTTCATGTCGAAATAGGGTGCAATGCTGGTCATGTGATTTTTCCCTGGGCCCAAGCCCATCCGGATCGTCTTTACCTAGGATTAGATTGGAAATTCAAACCTATCTTCCGAGCAGCACAAAAAGTTTCCGAAAGAGGACTTTCGAATCTTCGTTTTCTGAGAGCCCACGCTTGTCATTTGGATGCTATTTTTGCACCTTCTGAAATAGACCGTTTATTTCTTTTTTTTCCAGATCCCTGGTCAAAGCGTGCCCAACAAAAAAATCGTTTAGTCACACAGCCCTACTTAGAAACGCTAGCCACCCTGCTGAAACCTCAGGGAGTCCTTCACATCAAAACAGACCATGGCCATTACTTTGAAAGCATTGTCCAGAAAATCAATCCTTTGACTTGGTCTGTCTTAGAGTATTCTGAGAACCTCTATGCGAACCACCCTCACCCTGAAACATTACAGATGCCTGAAGTCACCTTGTTTGAAAGGCTTTTCATTCAGAAAAAAATTCCCATTCGGAACTTAAAATTAATGAAAATTTAAGGCATATACCTGACATTCACAAAGGTTTTTTTGTGCTCGTACACTTGGATTTTCTTTTCTGTGAAAGAAGACCCCCCTTCAGGAGAGATACGAAGCACATACTGCCCAGGCATAACGGCCACACGAAAGATCTGAAGATCCTTAGGTAAGAGATTCCAAGAACGCAAATCTGCCTGATCTGCGCGATCCAAGAGGTGCAATACCAAAAACCCGAGAAATAAATTATTCGTTTTTTTCCCCACCAAAGCCCCTGCTCCCACTTTAGCAACCAATCCCCCTACTTTTTTAGCAATCAAACCCGCATACTTTTCCTTTAAATTTTCAATTGCCATAAACTCAATATTTTCTAAAGGAAAGGTTCTTCCTTGAAGACTTCTATCAAGAAAAATACGAGCATGCGAAACAGGGTTGAACCGCGGGTAAAACTCAGGAATGGACTCTAAGTGAGGATTAGGCCTTTTTGCAGGAGAAATACCGTTTTCGTAAATAACTACGATTTCTCCTCGTGGGGAACGAGAATTCGCCAGTAAAGCGTGACGATGATGCTCGGCATTGAGTTGAAAAACCTGATCCCATCGCTCCATATCCGCACGATCATGCAATTCATAGGCGCACTTCCAAAGCATCTCCCCTATGCCTGGAATATCAGAACGCAATTTCCAAGCATGCTGATAATCAATAGAAGCATCTTCATAGTTGCCAGCGGCCTCATACGCCATTGCCGAAAAATAACGAGCAAATGCACTTTGTTGATACTGACGCTTGCCCTCACTTACCATCATAAAAAGTTTGTGATTAACGCGTCGCGCTTCAACTAAACAATCTTCAAAATTGCCCATCAGGGCGTAATTCATAGCTAAATACGTACTAATGAGAACATTTTCAAAATCTTCTGCTCGGTAATCTTTAATGCGATCGGTGATAAGAATCGTCGCCGTTTCTTTGGCAAGACTCGTATAATCCTTGATTTCAGCAACCTGATCCGCCTTTAAAAAAAACTGATTGCTCAACTGATACTGACCTGCTGCATGGTAAGCAAGCCCAAGATCGAGCAAATAAAGAAGGAGATCCCGCCCTGTCTCGCCCTGCTTTTCAAGCCCCTTCTTTAAAGAAAGAGCAGCCTCCTCATAACGACCCTTACGAAAGAGCCGATTGGACTGGTGATCAGACATCCTGGCTGAAGAACAGCCCAAAACAAAGAAAAAACCAATAATCCTTAAAATCTTAAACGTCAAAAACAAAGGAAACTAAAGACCAATCCTTCTTTTTTTGTATTTTTTTCGAATTTCCCGCTCTTCGGTGCAATCAATCGTAGATTCGGCCACATTCGTTAAATTCATCGTGAGTTTATAGTAAATAAATTTATCAGATCCCACCTGCTGAACATTCGTGGCTAAACTCCCACTTAAAATATAATCAGCCCCCAGCTGAGATCCACGTTTCTTAGCAGTCGCAGCTGAAACCTGACCCGAAGCTTGGTAATCGTACTCCTGTGACAAGGTATCGCGCTCCTCTTTATTGATAAAACGCACCTTGCCCGACTTAATCAAAGCTGTGCGCACCTTCTCAGTCAAAGAAAGCGTATCAATATGCTCCTCAGTACGGTTCGCTACACGCTCTACCATCACTACAGGAGGCTTAGTCGCTTTGACCACATAAGGACAAGCCACCATGGCATGAATCACCGTATCCGCCATCTGCTGCATATCAGATTCATTGAACTTATCGTCTAAAAGTTCTACACGAGTAGGATCATCATACTCTCCACGAACAAAACCCCGAGGACTACAACCAGAAAAAACGAGTAAAAACAAAATTATTTCTTTTCTCAAACGCATTCTCTTTCACATACTATGTTACCTGCTTCCTGCCAATCAAAAAAACACCTCGAGAACTCCCATCGGGTACAATGGTATGCCCCCTCTTGAGACATTTCTCAACCCCCTTTTATACTTGCTGCTAAAGGCTTTTTTTACAATGAATTTCATAAAACTGAATCTCATTTTTTGATTCTTAAAAAAGACTGTGCTAAATTTCTTCTGTTTTGATAACACTTCCAAAAACACGGTTCATCTTCTTTCATGGAAAAGGCGGAGTAGGGAAGACCACCCTCTCTCAAAGTGTCGCACGTGGTTTCAAAGGACCGAGCCTATGGGTGAGCTTAGAAAATCCTTATTATCCGACAACCCCTCTGAAACACTTGACCTATGCCCACTACGATTTTCTTTCCTGCTTAGAAGAATACTTAGTCCTCAAACTTCCAAGCGCGACATTAGCGCGCAAAATCGCACGTCAGCGCTTTTTTCAGCACTTAGTCCATATAGCACCTGGACTCAAGGACTTAGTGCTACTGGGAAAAATTTGGTTTGAGCAAAAAAACTATGCTCAAATCATCGTAGACCTTCCTGCCACAGGCCACGGCATTGCTTTATTTCAAAGCCTCCCTAATTTCATCGCATCGTTACCCCAAGGACCCTGGCAAAGAGACGCCCAAGCAGTATACACTACCTTTTCAGATCCCAACCAAACCCAGCACCTGATTATCACCCTGGCTGAAGCTTTACCCATTCAAGAAGCTTGCGTTTTATATAAAAATCTCCAACGCCTTTTTCCAGAAAACCCCTCTTTTTGCTGGATCAATCGCATCTTCCCAGGACTCTTAAAACCTTCTCTCTCCCCCATGGGAGCTTATATCTGTCAAAAAACCCAACAAGAAGCTCTGCAACTAGAAAAATTTCATCAAGAAGGTATTCCTTATCAAACACTGCCTTGGGTCAGCCATCCTACGCTCTCAGTAACAGAATTACTGCAGCAGAAATTTCAAGAGGAGATTGCTTGAAAAAAATTTTCGTTTTAGGAGGAACAGGAGGTGTCGGAAAAACCACACTCAGCGCAACATTAGCACTTCGCCTTGCCTCAGAAGGCAAAAAAACAATCGTCATCAGCATTGATCCTGCTAAAAGATTAGCTGACTTCTTCCCGTATGACCTTTCTCAAATCACCACAATACCCCTACCCGTTGCTCATGGAAATCTCGCAGCTTGGATCCCAGATACCCAGACAACACTTGCCCATTTTTTAAATCGTTCTCAGGCGGGACCCCTGCTCGCCAAAAACCCCCTCTTTCGTATTTTCTCCCAAGAATTTTCTGGATTACAAGAATGCCTTGCTTGGGAAAATCTCATTGCTTTAGAAGAGAAAAAAGAATATGATTACGTCGTCCTTGACACGGCTCCTGATCAGCATTTCCTGGCTTTTTTAGATACCCCTGAACGCTTATCTCAATTTTTTTCCCATTTCAAAAGTCCACTTTGGCTTTCTTGGACCCTAGAAACTTCGTTACGCCTCCTAGAACCCTGGACAGGCACCCTTTTTTTTAAGCAGATTCGAGATTTAATAGCATCCCTCTTGAACTGGAATACCCCCTTGCAATCGCATTTTAAAACTATTAAAAACTGGCTTAATTCCGATCAGGTCGAATTTTTTATGGTCTGTGTGCCCTGGATGAGCTGTCAAGAAAAGAACACACTTTTAATGCAAGCATTACAAAACCGCAAATTACGATGGAAAGGGGTTTTTTTGAACCGAAGTTTATCCTCTTTGCAAGCAAGTCCTTCTGAAAATGAAGAAGCCTTTACCTTAATTCATAATTTACAAAAAAAAGAATCTGACTTCTTAACACTTTTTGACGATTATCCTGAAATGCTACGCATCCAGGTACCAGAATACCTCAAAGATAACCCTAACCTGGAGGATTTAATCAATGTGGCCCTTGCTTGGAATCTTCCTGCTCTTTGAAGCTTGTCAAAGCACTCCTTTTTCTTACAAGGAACCTTCTTTTTTATGGAACGAAGCGAACCAAGCCTTTCAACAAAAAAAATACTCAGAAGCTACTGATTTTTTTCAACAATTAATCAATGATGATCCTACAGGCCCCTATTTTTTAGCAAGCCTTCTGTACCTCAGTAAGAGCCTCATGGCAAAACACCGAGAAGCTGAAGCAATGGATCCTTTAAAAGACTTATTAGCTTCTGCCCCTTTTGCTGAAAACTTCCTGGAAGCATCCCTGCTTCTAATACGATTGCACCTTCATTTTCAGCATGGTTTAGAAGCAACCCTTCTCATCGAAGAGCTAGAAAAAAAAATCCAAGTCATTCCTGTAGAACTTTTTTTACTAAAAACACAAGCATGCCTGCTTTTACACGAAGATCAAAAAGCGTCATGGTCATTGCAAGCAGCTCAACCCCACCTGCAAGAAGCGCCCTTGCATTTAAAACAAGAAGCCTGGGATTTAGACATACAAATTCAACTGAAAGCCTGTGCTCGCATGCGTTTTGAAGAACCTTTACAAGAACAACAAGCTTTACAACTAATGGAACGAAGAGGGCTTTGTCTAATCAAGATGGCACTGAGCTACGATAAAATTCGCTGCTCTTTTTCAAACCCCACCCCCATGCTTGAAAGAATCCAGGAAGCTTTAGCAAAGTACCGCGATACCTGTTCTCATCCCCCTCAAGCTTCAGACTACCCTAAACTCACCGCTTCTCAACGCCGTCAATACCTCCGAGAACTCACTTGGCAATTAAAAAAGTACTATGAAAAAACCCAACTAGAAATAGATGCCCTTTTAGAATCTCCTTGCTCAATCACGCTTCCATGAACCCTCTTGCTCTGAAACTCCTTCTTATAACTCTCCCAAAAGCTCATGAATGCACAGAAACCATGAAAAAAACCTCAAATTGATCAGCGCTCAAAAGGGATCATGGAAAGGCTTAATCAGTGAAATACCTAAGATTACCTCATCCTCCGCAAAAACAACTTCCTAATGACGATAATCGAAAATGGACCGTCATTAAGTACCAAAGATTGATGCTCCATTCCGAAGAACGCTCAGAACCATGACTCAAAGTAACCCAATGAAAAAAACGATCCATATCTATTTTAAAATCTATGGTTTTTCCTTGTTGATTTGCATGAGAAAATAATTTCGCAAGAGCTTTTAAATTTTTCGTCAGCTACCTTACTTTTTCATCCTCTGTCGAAGCTTTTTCTATACTATTTTTGAAATTTGCTATTTTTTTAGGGGCAGAAGAAAGAATATTGCTCAAAATCAGATTTTTTTCTCTCTTACTCAATCTATTGGTCTCATCAATTTTTTTATATAAATCTGTATATTTTTCATCATCCATATCAAGACTTTTCGTCATCCAAGCGTAAATAGTTGTATTATTTTTATCAGATAAATGATCCATGTCTATCTTAAAATTCATGATCTTTTCTTCTTCATTGAAATGAGAAAACAAATTGGCAAGAGCTTTTAAATTTTTCGTCAGCTGCTCTAATTTCCTACCTAATTGTGAAACTCTTTCAAGACTATCCTTAAAATTGATTACTTTAAAAGGAACTGCAGACAAAAACTCAGAATAATGATCAAACATTGCATTAAGAGCCTCAAGTCGAATCTCTTTTTTTACTGAATCAGATTGATTTTTACTTAAATATGTGGCACGCCATTTAAATATAGAATGAAGGAAATTATTTAAAACTATATTCACTTCTAAATCACTAAGAACATTTGGATTGATATGTTTATATATATACCAAAAGCTTGCCTCATCCATTCCAAGACTTTTTGCTAGCCCGCGATAAAGAACCTCTCTCGAAACTACATGAACCTCTTGACTCACAAAATTATAAACATTAACAGCTAATACAGAATCCGGAGTAAAGCTGCTCGCACTTGCATTTTCCAAATTTAAAATTAAAAAAAATAACAAATAAAGAAAACACATATTGGATCAACAGCAGCATCCCCAGCAGTTCTGAGGCTTCGGACCAAGACCCAAGCGCACCCCTTTCATTTGAGAAAGGCTAAGCTCACCAGCTTTTCCTATGAGATTTCCTTGAAAGTAGAGGCTTTTTATTCCCTGCATGCGCGCAATATGAGCAGCACCGGCATCTCCGATGGCATTAAACTCTAAATTTAAGGTGACAACTCCCTTCATATAAGCAATGTAAGAAGCACCCTCATCTCCTATTTGATTCGAGCCAAGACCCAAGACTGCTATTCCCTCCATACGAGAGAGATAAGCAACCCCATCATCTCCTATTAGATTACCACTCAGAGACAAAGTGCTAAGACCCTTCATATCGGAAAGATAAGCTGCCCCAGTTTCTTTCAATTGATTTCTATAAAGACCTAAGGTCACAAGACCCTTCATCTCAGAAAGATAACCCGCCCCATCATCCCCAATGCGATTGTAATCGAGAATCAAAACAGAAAGTCCTTGCATATGAGCAATAGAAGCGGCACCCTCATCTCCTATTTGATTACCACCGAGATACAAGGTTACCATTCCCTTCATCTGCGCAATGTGCGCGGCTCCAGCATCTCCGATTTTATTTCCGTAAAGACTTAAGTTTGAAATACCCTTCATTTGAGCAATTTGAGAAGCTCCCAATTCTCCGATCTCATTGGAGCTTAGACCCAAGGTCACTATTCCCTTCATTGAAACAAGATGCGCAACACCGGCATCTCCTAGTTGATTGTCACCGAGATACAAGATTCTCATCCCCTTCATCTGAGCAATAGAAGCGGCACCATGCTCTCCTATTTGATTTCTATAGAGATTCAAGGTTCTCAGTCGCTTCATATGAGCAATAGAAATGGCACCGGCTTCTCTGATTTGATTGTTAGCAAGATTTAAGGAAACTAGTGTCTTCATCTGTGAAAGAGAAGCGGCCCCATCATCTCCTATTTGATTATTAGCAAGATTTAAATCTGCTACTGCCTGCATGCGAGCAATAGCCGAAGCTCCCACCTTTCCTATACAATTAGTACTAAGATTTAAGTTAATGATTCCTTGCATTTGAGAAATATGACTGACCTCAGCATCTCCTAAACCGTTGCCACGGAGATCCAGGTCTGTCATCTTCACCATCTGAAAAAGACTCAACGCTTCCTGATGATTCACGGTATCTCGATAAAACCATCCATACCAGAATGAACGAGGAGCCACAATCATGCGATTTCTAGCAAGATTCAACTGAATAATTTCCTTCATTTGAGCTATATGTACTGCTCCAGCGGCTCCTAGTTGATTCTGAGCGAGATTTAAATGCGTGATTCCCTGCATCTGAGCAATCGAGAAAGCCCCAGCTTCTCCAATTTGATTAGAACTGAGATTCAAATCGGTAATTTTCCTCATCTGAGCAATCGAGAACGCTCCAGCATCTCCTAGTTGGTTCTGAGCGAGATTCAAATTCGTAATTCCCTGCATCTGAGCAATGGAAATGGCCCCAGCTTCTCCGATTTGATTAGAACTGAGATTCAAATTCGTGATTCTCCTCATTTGAGCTATGTCAATAGCTCCAACTTCTCCGATTTGATTAGAACTGAGATTCAAACTCGTAATTGACTTCATCTTCGCAATATGAGCAGCTCCAGCATCTCCTAGTTGGTTCTGAGCAAGACTTAAGCTCGTGATTCCCCTCATTTGAGCAATAGAAGTAGCCCCAGCATCTCCAACTTGATTAGAGCTCAGATCCAGGTTCGTGATCCCCCTTATTTGAGCAATGGAGACAACCCCAGCATCTCCTAGTTGATTCTCAGCGAGATTCAATTCGGCAATGCCATACATTTGAGCTATCTCAATAGCTCCAGCTTCTCCTATTTGATTAGAGCTTAGATTTAATGCTGCAATCCCTGGTTTACAATGTCTGTGCAATGAAACCCCTGACTGCCGCCACATTTCAGCGAGGTGAGCAACTCCAGCATCTCCTAGCTGATTGCCAGCAAGATCTAATGCTGTGAGACCCTCCATTTGAGCAATGGATGCAGCTCCAGACTCTCCTACTTGATTTCGAGCAAGATTTAATGCCCTGATGCCCCACATTTGAGCAATACAAGCAACCCCATCATCTCCTATTTGATTGCCCGCAAGATTTAATGCTGCAAGCCCCCACATTTGAGAGACATGAGAAACCCCAGCGTCTCCTATTTGATTAAAGCTAAGATCTAACTCGATAATCCCCTGTATTCGAGCAATTTGGAATAATTCTGCATCACCTATCTGGTTGTGACTAAGATTCAATCGCCTGATCCTCGGTACTTGAGCAAGTACCTCAGCCCCCAAGGAGCCAATCTGGTTTTCAGAAAGATCTAAATCTTCAAGAAGCTCCATCTGAGCAATCCTGATCAATCCTTCCCCTGTAATTTGATTATTTGAGAGATTCAAGCTTTTGAGCTGCCGCATCTGAACAATCACAGACACCTCAGAATCACCTATGCACTGATTTTTAAGGCTTAATACTTTTAACTGACTGAGATCTGGAATATCCCTGAACAAACGACGCACGCAAAGAGCATTGCCATGAAGATCCGTGACTGAGTCAAGGGACAATTGCTCAAGACCTGCAGGTAATTTCCTTAATAAATCAGGGTCCATTTTCAAATGTGCAATTTCTAATTTTTTAATGTTTTCAATAGGTTCTCTTTGAATAATCTCGAGAAATTTCGCATCGGCTTTAAAAAATTCGTACCGATTGGAATCAGCAGGAGCAACCTCGAGATCCTGGTACATAGCTCCAGCAATAGAAGAATAGTACAAAAAAACCAATGTTACAAAAAAGACGATTTTTCGCATTATCGAAGCATATGCCAAAAAAATTTTTCTATCAATTTTTTTTTAACTGGCTCTCATTTTTATAGAACATCACCCACAGCAGTTCCACAAGGAACACGAAAGCCAGAATGAAGAAAGACCCTTATTTTTAGAATAGTCACCTGAGTTTCTTCTTGATCCCAAGGCGAAACCACCGCAGATAAAAGACCCCTTCTAGAAAATTAGCTTCGGAGTATTTTCTTCAATATTTTGAAAAAATATCAACGCTTGGGCCATAACAGAACCATCTGAATCTGCGTCAACTCCATTAAATTTGGTACTCTGCGTTATTCTGCAACCCAGAAAAAAACTCAGAAGTGACCCCTTTTGGAGTCCTATCTTATGCTCTATCAGGAGTATTTGCGATTTTTTTCGAGCTTTTTTAAATTTGCAAGCTCGGCTAAGAGTTGAGCCATTAAAATTTTTTTATTTTCAACCGCACCTTTCAATCGATAGAGATCGTCAGTATAAAGCCTTATTTCATTATCCCAAGCACGCAAAAGAATTCTGAGCAATTGGCACGAATTTCCTTTTCTAAAAATTCACAATCTTTTAAAGTCACATTTCTTTTTTTACATCTTTTTTCAATTCTGCAAATCATAACACTTAAATCATAATAATTTTTTTTAATTTTGCTTTCTGATTTTTGGCAGATAGCAAAGCTATTCTTTAATTTATTCTTCTTTTTTCGAAAAAAGAAATATAAAGTTTTTTACGCCCCAATGCCTCTATTAACTTTTTAGTCGATTCATCAAAAACTTCATTCATAGCATATAGTCAATTATCTAAATATTTTACAAGTCTCTAAGCAATCACTCGGGCCTCTCAGACAATAAAACATACCTTAAAGCCAATGCATAACTAATGGAACGAATATAGTGTTATCTTAAATCTTTGACAAGAGCTTTTTATCTTTTTTTGACTTTCATGCATTTGAAAGGACACATTTGTACTTGAAAACTCCATACAAGCTTTGCTGCTAGTTGCTTTCTTGCAATTTTCATGATTCGCGTACATCAAACCGTGCCCTGCTGGCTTAAAATTTTTCATAGGGCATTGAAATAGGAAATTGCGAAACTGACAGATACCCTCATTTTATTTTGTAATCGCTATAAAAAAACAATGACTTCCTAACGATTGACCAAGTGAAGCTTTTGGCATGTCACCCAATGGGAAGATCTATTGTAGTATAGTTCGCTCCAACCTAAACACCTGTTCATCGATCTCAAAGCGAATTTAACTCATGAGTCTACGCCTTCAAACTTCTTTATTTTCTTCAGCTTTATTGTTATCTATCATTAAAAAAGACTCCAAAAACAGATATTGCTTCTGAATTTTTAGAACTTCAGATACATAGCAAGAAGATACAGCGTGAATCATTAAAAAAATCTTTAACTTACTAAGTGTTAACTATCGTTCGGGCGGTACAACTTTAGAAACTTTAAGTGAGTTTAGATTATGATTTCTTTTTATCATTAGGATCAACAAGTCTTCATAAAGATGATGAAATGAAAAAATTAGAAAGTTCTTGAAAGTTTAAATGCCATAAGTGAAGAATGAATTTTTCAAATTACAACTTAAATATTAAGCAAAGCCATAAGCATTTTTTGCTGTATGCTAACATTTCGAAAATCCTCTGCTATGATTACGCAGATATGAGAGCTGTCCAGAAATAGCTTAGACTGTTTGTACTGCAAAATTCAGATTTTAAAAAAGTTTCAGAAACGAAGATTGATTCTATTCATAAGGAGATTTTGCTGCATTTTTATTATTTTTCTTGTAAAAGAAAATCAGTTTTCGGTAAGAAAGAAGTGAAAGACAGCGATCTTGTAAAATTCGAATATGACTTAAAATGAGCTATAAGAAATGAAAATAATCTCCGAATTTAATAAATTAAATCTAAATATAATAATATCAAAGATCGCTGTAAAATTTCTTATGCATCTTATATATGAACAATTCTTGCCAAAGACCGCAAATTCTTGAAAATACTGCCATTACCCAGAAAATCAAAGAACAGGGTTACAGATTAGATAAAGAGCTATAGACTTCTCTTTGAGATCTTTCCGATGAATGTCATTCCAAAATAAGCAAAATAAGTATCTTAACTGCATCTAAGATTGTGACTAAACGATGAAAAGACCTTGTAACTAAAAATGAGACACTGATCAAAAGCACCCATCAAAAATCCGATTTTCAACTTAGTTAAAAAATCATTTATTTCTATGATAAACAAGTGAAATTCACTGTACAAAAAATTTCTAATAATGATATGAATACTATCTCTCTTTTTGTCTTTAAAAAATTCGTTTAACATAGTCGAGAAATCATGAATCTTTAATTGATTTATCTCATCAAAGAATACATTTTTTAATTTAGCAAGATTCGCTAGTGATAACTTTTTAAATAATTTATTTAAATACAGACCACTCACATGCTCTTCATTTTCGTGACAGGTCTTTAAACTCTTTAATTTTTCTCTAACTTTCTCTAATATGAGTTGAACTTGACTCTTTTTAAAAAAAAAGTTTATCTTCCTTCTGTTTTTGGAAAAGTAGCACAGAGGTATTGCAACAAACCTTGTGCAATAAGACCGGTTTGTATGTAGAGTTCGTAAGCTAAAAGTTTCTTGAAAATCGCCTTACAATAATTTTCTGATTTTTCATC
>TBL_comb48_EPIDRAFT_1001273_pt1 | contig 18816 bp, 18 predicted proteins | sample TroBogEpilimnion_37_FD_10681 | JGI IMG/M metagenome (IMG submission 10681)
CACCGAATTGGACCGCAACAAAATTAGTTGCTCGAAAGAGCGCCAAACGTTAAGAAAGTAGATTATATGTCTCTGACCATCGGCCAGACCGCTCCAGACTTCTCCCTGACCAATCAATTCGGCGAAAAAGTTACCTTGTCTTCATTTAAGGGAGAGAAGAACGTCGTCGTAGTCTTTTACCCATTCTCATTTACCGGCACATGCACCGGTGAGCTCTGCGCTCTTCGCGATGACCTGTCAGCATTCCAAAATGAAGGTGCAGAACTTCTTGCTATTTCTTGCGATTCACCATTTACTCAAAAGGTATTCGCAACCCAAGAGAACTACAACTTCCCAGTTCTATCTGACTTCTGGCCACATGGCGCAGTGGCTGAGGCCTTCGGAGTATTCAACGCAGAACGTGGATGCGCTATTCGTGGCACATTCATCATCGATAAAGAGGGAATTCTGCGATGGCAGGTCGTCAATGGAATGGGTGATGCGCGAAATATCGTCGATTACAAGGGTGCGCTCGCTGCCCTCTAGTAATTAGCGCCAATTCCACACGATTTTTGGTCTGCCCCACTTACTCAGGTACAGTGGGGCACTCAATACCGGGCGGCTAGCTCAGCGGTAGAGCGCTTCGTTTACACCGAAGATGTCGGGGGTTCGAAACCCTCGCTGCCCACGTTACTGACTTACTCGAAAATCTCTTTAGCCAAGACTTTCCACTCTCTTACGATGCGAGTGGACTGCATCTTTTCGAACTCAAAGATTTCTCCTCTTTTGACTAAATCGATCATCATCCTGGAATCTTGTAACTCGCCAAGGAGTTGTTGAATTTGACTGGAATCTTGCTCCTGTTTTTCAATCTTGGGGCCTAGAACTGGAATAGAGACTTCAGCCAAATAACGTACTTTCTTTGCCTTGATACGAACTTTGTGAAGGCGATCGGAGTTGGAATTTCTTGCGGACTTCGAGAGGGATTTCCACTGCTCTTTGTTGAACGCTTTGAGGAAGTCGTAAACTTCACCATTGGGGGTTATGGTCGGTATGTTCTGCAAATTTTCAATTTGAAGACACTCAACCCAATCCAAGAATTCTCTCCTTTGCATATCGAGTTGAAATTGTGCCTCTCTTTCGCGCAAGGTCATCTCAAGTGTTGCCTCAACTCCCGAATTGTTCTCTAATAATGGGGTGGGGTATTTGTGGAAGCGATTTAAGAGTACTTGCACGTTACGTAACGGGGAGATCATTCCATCGACCCACTTAAGTCGTTGGCGATAATGTATTAACCATTCGGGATCGACAAGGGTTGAGCAAGAGCCGAGGACTGATCTCAACCTTCTAATTTCCACGCGAAAATCATGGACCACGTCGTGCTCTCTCGACTCTTCGAGTTGGGGCCAAAGTTCTAGCTCCCGTTTACTCATACTGGTGAGGGTCGAGTTGATGAACTCACCAACCGTTGAGTGCCGAGTTAGCATTTATTAAAATCTAACAACCGTTGAATTTTCCATAGAAACCTTCATTGCCCAAGATCTTGGTTCTTTAGTACACAAAACTCATTCCCTTCACTATCTGCCATGACAACCCAGGTTGTTGCAGGGTCTGCAGATTGACCTATTTCAATTCGCTCTCCACCTAAACCTTCAATACGAAGAACTTCTGTCGCCTGATCATCAGGGGACAAATCAAAGTGCAGGCGATTCTTCACGACTTTCTCGTCAGGATTCTTGTAAAAAAGAATCGGAGGAAACTTCTCTCCATTTTCGAGCTTCAGAGTATTTTCGAGCATGGCGCCGGTCTCATCGACATAGGTCACTTTCCAGCCGAGGACTTTTTCCCAGAATGCAGAAATAGCGACGGGATCTTTACAATCAACGGTTATGTAGCCGATCTTCAACATGTCGAGAAAATAGCACTGCTGAGATTTCAAGTCCATGAATTTGCAGTACAAATGCTTAATGAATCGGTACAGACGCTAACCTTGACTCCATGGGCCATATTGACGTCAGCGGAGTTGAGTACTGGCTGCCCGATGGCCGATTACTTCTTAGCGATATAAATTTTCGAGTGGGAGATGGGGCCAAAGTGGCGATCGTCGGCCCCAATGGTTCCGGCAAGACCACGCTACTGAAGATGATCTGTGGCGATTTAATTCCGCACGCTGGGAAAGTTTCCATCTCTGGCGGGTTGGGAATTATGCGCCAGTTCATCGGTCAGGTTCGAGATGAGAGCACGGTTCGAGATCTTTTACTTTCGGTTTCTACGCCAAAGATTCAAGCAGCGGCGGAAAGAATGAGTAAGAGCGAGACCACGATGAGCGCATCGGGCAGCGAGAAAGATCAGATGAAGTACGCACAAGCAATCTCTGATTGGGGCGATGCTGGCGGCTACGACGCAGAAGTAATGTGGGATATCTGTTGCACAAGAGCTCTGGGGCTTGGTTATGACCAAGTCTCACATCGCCTGGTTAATACTCTTTCTGGAGGAGAACAGAAGAAGTTGGTTCTTGAATCACTCCTGCAAGGACCCGATGAAGTTCTTATCCTCGATGAGCCGGATAACTTCTTGGATGTTCCTTCAAAGCGCTGGTTAGAGCAAGAGTTGCTGGCAACGCGCAAGACGGTTTTCTTTGTGAGCCACGATCGCGAATTGCTAAGTACCGTTGCCCAAAAGATCGTCACGGTTGAACTTGGAGGACTAGGAAATACTGTTTGGGTTCACGGTGGGGGGTTTAGTACCTGGCACGAGGTGCGTAAGGCGCGCCAGGCCCGCTTTGCCGAGATGCTCCTTCGATGGGAACAGGAGCATGATCGTCTCAAAGAGTTGGTTCGAACGTTACAAGTACAGGCATCTATTAGCCCGGATATGGCATCCAAATATAAGGCGATGCAGACCCGGCTCCGTAAATTTGAAGAGATTGGCCCACCTGAAGCCCCATCGCTCGAACAATATGTTCAAGTTGGGTTGAAGGGTGGAAGAACCGGTTTGCGAGTCCTCACCTGCGAGAACTTAGTCCTAGAAGGATTGACCGAACCTTTCAACCTTGAATTATTTTATGGAGATCGGGTAGCAATCCTTGGAAAGAACGGCACCGGCAAATCGCACTTCTTGCGCTTGCTCTCTGGCGATACAACGGTCAGATACTCCGGCGCTTTTAAATTAGGCGCACGAGTTACACCTGGCTTCTTTGCTCAGACCCATGCACATTCAGAATTTACTGGAAAGACGCTGGTTGAAATCTTATGGAAGGAAGCATCACTGCAACTGGGTCCCGCCAAAGGAGTGCTGAGAAGGTATGAACTGCATCTGCAATCCGATCAACGCTTTGAATCGCTTTCGGGTGGCCAGCAAGCGCGATTCCAAATCCTTTTACTTGAACTTCAAGGCTCAACCATGCTCTTGCTCGATGAACCAACAGATAACTTAGATCTTGCTTCCGCCGAGGCTCTTGAGCACGGCTTAAATGAATATCAAGGAACTGTTTTAGCGGTGACCCACGACCGTTGGTTTACACGAGGTTTTGATCGCTATCTCATATTTCCTGAAAATGGTCAGGTATATGAAGCTAAAGAGCCAGTGTGGGATTACTGAAGTTAAGGCAGCAGAACAAATTCGCCGGTATCTAGGTAGTACTTTAAGCGACGCCCCGTCTTCTCGACGTACTCTGGAATTAATCTAAGATCATCTGCTTTGGTTGTCTCAAAAAGTAAGTTCAAGAGTGCCAAGCTGCGAGAGGCGATCAAGAGTTCTAGCTCCGACTGCTCATACTCTGGCAAAGGAGCGGTAGAGGTATATCCCGCTAGTAGGTGCTTTTCCGCCTCACGACCCTCTCGTAGGTAGAAGATGGATATCGCAAGATCTTGCAGAGGGAACCCGATTCCCGCGTCGTCAAAATCAAGAATCGACATTGCATCGTTATGCCACAGAACGTTCGCGAATTGAAGATCGGCATGGATTAATTGTGGTTCAGAGCGCTCTCGGAGTGCGTCAAATAGTTTCGTTGCGCGAAGATTTACTTCCTCAAAAACTTTAAAGAGTTCGGGGTCTATATGCTCTTTGGCAAAGGTAAAGAGATTATCGCGTTTGACCATCAGCGGCTTATCAACGGGCATAAAGTTGGCATAGCCTTCAGGTTTCCAATTTTTACCCAACTTATGCATCGTGGCCATGGCCCTGCCCACTTGGAAGAGTTGTTCGTCAGTGGGATTTTTTTCGACGATCTTGCCTTCAATCCATGGGTAAATGACTACATCCAGGTTGCCGCCTTGGTAGAAGAAGTAATGATTTGAAAAGGGTTCGCTTTGTAAATTGAGAATCGGCACGGGGGCGAAGATGCTGCCTTCCCTAGCAAGTTCCAAGAGCCATTGAGTTTCGGCCCAGATGTGTTCTGGCCACTTCCGAGAATCGGTGCTAATTCGAAGGGCAAAAGTCTTAGCGTCTGGAGTAGTTAATTTGAAAGTAGTGTTGAAGGAATGATGCACGCACTCCAAGCTTCTGGCTGAAAGCCCATATTGCACCAACACATCGCGAGCGAATTCATCAAGAAGGGCGATTTGCTCATCTTTATTCATCTCTTCGTACTCTGACATTAGAAACCCTTCACAGACGTTTACCCATAACCGTTGTTTCTTGGACTGTATAGCCAAGTTTCTCGTAAAATCCAATTACCTTGGAATTCGTATTTAGCACCATAAGATTTGCTTTAGGGGCACCTCGGGCTCGCAGCCAATCTTCAGCAGCAGTTATCAGCAAGCGACCATTTCCAGCGCTTTGATAATCTGGTTTTACTCCCAGATGGTAAAACCATCCGCGATATCCATCGAAACCGACAATTATCGCCCCGATGATCTGCACTTCATTCTGGAGCACCAATACGGTGGATGTGGAATTTTGCAGCGCCACGTCGAATCCCCTTATGGGATCGTTCTGTGGCCGCACCAATCCGCATTCTTGCCAAAGCGCGACGACAACGGCTTGGTCGGCCTCTACTGCCTCACGGATTTGCTTCATGGCGCAATGATTCCATAGCAAATTGATAGGCGCGCCCTTTATTGGTTAAAGTACGGTAACTCAATATACATATGGCACGACGATAGGAGCTTTGGTGAAGGCAACCCCTGAGGACCAAAATCTTCTTATCGAATTGCAATTGATCGATTCGCAGATCACCCAGGCCCAGGTCAAACTCGCCGGGCTTCCTGAGATTGAGCAGATTGCCGCAATTCACACCCGCCTAGAAAATACCGCGGTCGAACTCACCGTTGTTGAGACTGAATTGGCCGATGTGGCTATCGAACTTCGCCGCAGCGAAATGGATGTCGAGCAAGTCGACGACCGAATGAAGAAGGATGAAGGTCGACTCAATTCTGGCACGGGAACCCCTAAGGATCTTGAACAATTGCAGCACGAACTAGTCACGCTAGCCAAGCGCAAGAGCGATTTGGAAGATAGCGAGCTAGAAATATTAATGAAACACGATGGCGTTAAGGCCCGTGTTGATGAATTACTCAATGACCAAGTTGGGTTGAAGAAGTTAGAACTCGAACTCAATATTCGCTTCGAAAATGCCAAAGCCGAGATCGATATGAATTTGGCGCAATTGTCGGCTTCACGAGCCGCCCTTGCTCCTCGGATTGATTCAGCGCTAGTAACCCTTTACGACAAGGTTCGTAACTCTGCATTCGGCGTCGGTGCTGCACTCTTGATTGGAAATAAGTGCGACGGCTGCCACCTCTCTATCAACGCTATCGAAATAGAACGTATTAAGGGCCTGGAAGCCGATGAGGTTATTCGTTGCGAGGAATGCCGTCGTATTTTGGTAAGGATTTAAATGGCACGCGATTTTGTTGTAACCGCCGATGGTGGTTCCCGTGGAAACCCAGGACCTGCGGCCTATGGCGCAACAGTCTCAGAAAATGGCATGTTGCTCGCCGAGCTTTACGAGACTCTCGGAATCGCCTCCAATAACGTAGCCGAATATTCGGGCTTGATTGCTGGCTTGAGAAAAGCTCATGAACTCGACCCGTTGGCAACTATTCACGTCAAGATGGATTCCAAACTAGTCGTCGAACAGATGTCTGGTCGCTGGCAGGTTAAGCATCCGGCGATGCGTGAACTTGCTAAAGAAGCTCGCTCGATTCATCCAATGGGGCTGATCACATTTCAATGGATCCCGCGCGAAGAAAATTTTCATGCAGACCGCCTTGCTAATAAGGCGCTAGATGGCGAAGTAGGGGCTGCTTCAAAGCCCATCTTGAATTACTTGACCGAACGCTTGGTTTCAACCGAAATTCCTACAACGATCTGGTTTGTTCGCCATGGCGAGACCGTGTTGACTCCAACACGCAGATTCTCTGGTACCGGTCCGATGGATCCACCGCTCACAGAAACTGGAATTGCCCAGGCACAGGATGTTGCAAAAGAGATTGCTGCCCGTAAACCTGACGTCTTAATTGCTTCACCGCTGATGCGCACAATGATGACGGCGAAAGAAGTTTCCGATGCCAGCGGGCTGGAACCAATTTTTGACGACCTGTGGGTCGAAATTGATTTCGGAACATGGGAAGGTCTCATCCCTTCGGAAGTGCAAGAGAAATATCCAGATGACTGGGAAGGATGGGTTACTTCTCCTTCGCACCGTGCCGGAGGTGGAGAGTCTTACGCCGAAGTGTATTCACGCGTCGAAGCTGGCATCGATGACTTAGTTGAACGCTATCCGGGCAAGAAGATCTGCGTCGTCACTCACAACATTGTGATTCGCGCGATTGCCGCCTATGCGATGAGAGCCTCGCTCGAAAGCATGTATCACGTTGATATCTTGCCGTGCAGTATTACAACTGTTGCCATTTGGCCTTCCGATGGCCTACGCGCCCTCAAGTCACTTAGCGAGCGGGCAGTACGAAAGCCTTAAGGTCTGAGCTTAAAGTCTGCCAGCTTCTCGAAGTGCACTGAGAAAATTCTGCAATTCCATAGTCTTGGGATCTTCCAGGATTTCCTTCGCCGAACCTGCTTCGACTATCTGTCCACGATGTAAAAATAGGACTTGATCGGCCACGCGCTTGGCGAAGCCCATCTCATGAGTGGCTATCATCATTGTCATGCCTTCGGCTTTAAGTTCTGATATCAGAGCCAAGACTTCGGCAATCAAAATAGGGTCGAGTGCACTTGTAACCTCGTCTAATAACAATACCTTTGGCTTTGTTATAACCGCCCGCAAGATTGCAACCCGCTGTTGTTGCCCACCGCTCAAAAGGTCAGGATATTGCTTGGCTTTGTCAACCAAACCAAAGCGTTCGAGCATCTGCATGGCATTAGCTTCAGATTCCTCTTTGGACACACCGTGAACTTTGCGCGGCGCCAGCGTGATGTTCTGCAATACATTGAGATGCGGGAATAAGTTGAAGGATTGGAATACCGACCCTATTTGAGAACGAATCTCATCAGGATTTACTTTGACTGCCGTAATGTCTTGTCCATCCAAGAGAATTTGCCCATCATCGATTCCTTCAAGCAGATTGATCGCGCGCAATAGAGTGGATTTTCCAGAGCCGCTGGCACCTACCAATACCTTTACTTCGTGCTCGGCTAGCGCCACCGAGATATCGTGGAGGACCAGATCTGGTCCATAACTCTTGCGCAAATTCTTAACTTCGAGCATTGATTTTGTCATGGCTACCACTGACCTTGCTGCACGCGAGCTCGATCTTGTTTGCGAGTAAGCCAATCAGTAAAGCGCGTGAGTGGAATTGTGAGGGCAACGAAGAGCGCACCGGCCACTACGTAAGGGGTAAAGTTAAAAGATTGCGCTGTTTCAATCCCTGCAGATCTAATCGCATCTATGGCGCCCAGCACAGAGATCAATCCGGAATCTTTCTGCAGCGAGACCAAATCATTGAGCAATGGGGGAGCCACCTTGCGCAGCGCTTGGGGAAGTATTACGTAGCGCTGGGTTTGGGATTGGGTTAATCCCAGTGCGCGCCCCGCCATACGTTGAGCAGGATTTACTGCTTCGATTCCGGCCCTAATGACTTCGGCAACGTAAGCAGAATAAGTCAGAACCAATGATGTCGTGCCAAGTACTACGGCCGAGTTGGTGATCCACGAAATCTGTAACCCGGGAACTCCAAGGCCAACGAGGAACAACACGAGCAGCAGCGGGAGTCCCCGAAAGATATCAGTGTAAATAGTGGCCATGAGTCGTATTGGATAGAGAATGGGTGAATGAGAGGTTCGCGCTAGCGCAATTAATAATCCGAGAATAAGCACAAAGATTTCTGCGATAACCATGACGCGCAGATTGAGCCAGAGACCAGATAAAACGTGCGGGAAGGCAGAGACCGCATAATGCCAACTAAAGAAGGACTGTCTGACGAGTTTAAATCCTGGCGCACCAGTTACAACAATCACTAGAACGCTGGCGATTGCGACGGTACTTATCAGCGCAACGAGTGTTGATTGACGAGAAACCCGACGTCTAGCAGCTTCACGCTGCAAGCGCAGCGGGGAAGGTTGATAGGTCATCGGGTCTCCGTTTACAAGTAGGGGATTAAACTACTTGAGTACAGGTGCCCCTGCCGTATTTGAAAGCCACTTAGCGGCAAGCGCTTTGAGAGTTCCATTGGCGCGAAGTGCGTCAACAGCAGCGGAAACTGACTTCGTCAGAGCGCTTCCCTTGGTGAGAACCAGACCGAATTGGTCACTACCTGCCTTAGGAGCAAATTGACCGACGATCAGACCATTCTTAAGTGAAGCCGCTGCAACGTAGAAAGCTGTTGGTAGGTCGAGGACGAGTCCATCGATCTGGCCATTGATGAGTGCCTGTGTGGCAATATCGTTGGTATCGAAGACAGCAGGCTTAGCTTTTGGCTTTATAACTCCAGTGATGGTTGCGTATGAAGTACTGCCGACGGATGCACCGAGCTTGGCGTTAACCAAATCCGCAATGCTCTTAGCCTTTGCAATCTTCGACTTTGTCGTCGTGATCAACGCTTGGGCCACATCGTAATAACCTGTTGAGAAATCAACAGCTTTTGCACGTTCTGGAGTAATTGAGACTTCATTGATATCGAAATCAAATGACTTCTTGCCAGGTTGTATAACAGTATTGAAGGAAGCCTTTACCCACTTAACTTTCGAAGCTGGATAGCCCAATTGCTTTGCTACTGCAAAAGCCACGGCTGACTCAAAACCTTTGCCATTTGCCGGCTTGTTGCTATCGAACCATGGAGTGTAAGCAGGATCATCGGTTCCGATTGTCAAAAATCCCTTTGTAAGTGTTGGCAGGGATGGGGTCGCTGCGTTAGAAGCGGTCGCTGTGAATCCGAGTGAGATGGATCCGACGATTGCAGCGACGGTTACTGCGATACCTAATTTCTTCTTCATATGTAACTACCTTTCGGGCAGAGTTGGGCTCTGCAAAATACGGGGCGTGGTGCCCGCGCTTGCCAGACTTTCCGGCCTGGTCCTCACCCGGAGCACCCCACCGCGGAGGAGGGTTGCTGATCGACGAGCCGGGGCTATATGTCGATGCTCTTGACCGAGTCAAACACTAGCAAAGGCTATTTGGAAGGAGAAATTGCCAACAATTTGCCGGGTTAGTTGGCTTGGCTCACCGTCGACATATTGAAATCATCGAAGATCAGATCGGGAGTGGCGGTACGGGCCATATCCTCAAATTCCCGCGTCGCTGTTGCCTTAGTGGCTCCAGCTGATGAGATTCTCCCCAGCAAATCGACCGGCGATTCGTTCCAACGGAAGTTATTTACGGCACCGACAACTTCGCCATCGGCAATCTCGTAGACGCCATCGCGTGTTAGACCAGTCAGCAAGCTCGTCACGGGATCGACCATGCGGATATACCAAAGAGTTGTAAGAAGTAGTCCGCTCTTCACCTTAGCTATCTGTGCGTTTAAGTCACCGCTGCTGCCTGGTACATCCATGATGACATTGTCACCACCCGATCCGTATGGAATGCCGGTGGCTTTTTCAACGGAGCGAGTTGATACCAGGCCGCTGAGTTTTCCATCCTTGACGAAGTCCCACTTTTCTTGTGGCAAACCATTGTCGAAGACCGAGCTAAATGGTCCGCTGCTAGTTGCGACATTAAATGGGGAACTTTCTAACCCCTTGTAAGTTGGATCGCTATAAATATTGACTGGGAGATTTGATAAGGCTTCGCCGATGCGCGTCTTACCGATCTCACCCTTCTTGGAATAAACAGAGCGACCTTCTACAGCATCGCGCGCCGGAGATGTCCATAGTAAATATGCGAGCAAATCAGCGACTGAACCGGCAGGAAGCACGGTTTGATATCGACCAGCAGCTTTTGTTGCACTGCGGGATTGCCAGTCGAGTCTTTGGCGAATGCTGGCATCTACACCCGCGAGATCGACATCGCCGAAGTCACGCGTTGCTCGACCTTCCCACGTAGAACGGCTTCGATTGTGAGATTTGCCTGTCATCTCTAAACGCCCCGAAGGTTGGTCATGGCGCAGACGCAATCCACCTTTCGATCCAACCCATGTCGTGCGGTGGGTATGTTCTGCATATCCAAAGAGTTCGATCGAATCCGCCTTGGACTTCTTAAAGAAATCACCTAGTTGTGGAGCAAATGTGGAAAATACATCGGGACCGGTCGCTACATGCGCAGCTTTCCAATCGCCTACGACTTGGTCATGGAGCAGAGGTGCTTGGTCCTCGGCCTTACCTGCAGCGAGTGCAACGAGCCCCGCCTCTTTGGCGATTCCAGGGATTTCAGCAAGTTCAATGCTGGTCTTTGTTATCGATCCGGTTGCTATTCCACCATCGACGGAAACAAATGCGATGACTGTGACCGTCTGCTCGGCAATTACGCCATTAGTCGTCAGCGTGCTGCTCGCCCAGCGCAGATTGGCTTGTGTCTTTGCTTCAACGATAACGATGCAATCTTCGTAATCGGCTGCAGCGGTAATTCGTTCAATAAGTTCTTGTGGCGCGATCATTTTCCAGCCTCCGCAACGGTGTTAAGGACATTTACTTTGTCGAAGACCGCCGCTGGGCAACCATGGCTTACTGCTGCAATCTGACCAGGCTGTGCCTTGCCGCAATTGAAGGCCCCTCCTAATACATAGGTGGATGGACCGCCAACAGTCTTCATAGAGCGCCAGAAGTCAGTCGTTGTTGCCTGGTAGGCAACATCCTTTACTTGGCCAACGATCTTTCCATTCTTAATGCGGTGGAATTGTTGCCCGGTAAATTGGAAGTTGTAGCGCTGCATATCGATCGACCAGGAGTTATCGCCCTTAATCATGATTCCATCTTCGACGCTGGCGACCAAACCATCGAAATCAGGACCCGTTGGATTTGGTTGTAGCGAAACGTTAGGCATGCGCTGAATAGGGACGTGACTCGGCGAATCGGCAAAGGCGCAGCCATTGCTTCGTTCACGGCCGGCGCGTGATGCGATGCGGCGATCCAATTGATAACCGACCAGCAGACCATCTTTAATTATGTCCCAACGCTGTGCTTCTACGCCTTCATCGTCGTAACCAATTGTGCTTAATCCGTGTGGAGTCACTCGATCACCTGTGATGTTCATGAGTGATGAGCCGTACTGCAACTTATTCAGGTTATCGATTGTTGCAAAGGATGTCCCGGCATAGTTGGCTTCATACCCAAGTGCACGATCTAACTCAGTGGCATGGCCAATAGATTCGTGAATCGTTAACCAGAGATTGCTGGGATGTATGAGCAAGTCATATTTGCCGGCAACGACCGATGGAGCCGCAACTTTTTCTGCTAGCAAAGTTGGAAGTTCTGCAATTTCTTCGTCCCAGTTCCAAGCAGAGTTGCCCATCCATTCCCAACCAAAGCCGGCGGGCTGTGCCAAAGTCCGAATAGATTCAAAACCTTTATCGCCCACGTTAAATGCTTCAATTTGTGTCTGCATTCGAACGCGTTGCTGTGTCGTTGATGTCCCGTATGAATCGGCATAGTGCTTCTGCTCTTTAACGAACATCGAAAAGGCGGAAGCAAAGTTCACGGCAGTTGACTTCAATAGAGAGGCATTGAGTTCTGCTAGTCGCGCGATCTTTTCGGCGCCGGGAACATCAAAGGGATCAATCTCATAAGCGCTCACCCACGTCTTGCCTGCGTAGACAGGTTCGGGTGCCAGGGCTATCTCTTCGGTGGATAGGGGACCGCTGGTCTTTGCCATGGCAACAGCAACTTTTGCCAGTTCTCTCGCTTTATCGGCGCTGATTTCTGGCGCAGATGCGAAACCCCACGATCCGTTGACGATGACTCGTACTCCAATGCCAGAGACACTTCCATCGGTCTGGGTTTCTGGATTGGTATCCCGCAACTGCAAGACACCCGTGCGGACCCGTTCTACGCGGATATCGACGTGGGAGGCGCCAAGGGAGAGGCCGGTTTGGATGGCGGCATCGGAAACTTCGGCGAGCGGCAGGGCAAGAAAATCGGGGTCTACGTGGTGAGATTGGGTCTGAGACATAGGTGCAGTTTGCTTGATAGGGCAGGTATTCTCAAGCAATGAGCAACGAGGCCCAGTCCAAAAGAATTTTGCGCGCCGCTACGGGGAGCCAGATGAGCGCGAAGGGTTGGGGCCAAGAGGCCGCGATCCGCATGCTCCACAACAATCTGGACCCTGCTGTGGCCGAACATCCAGAGAAGCTCGTTGTTTACGGCGGTACCGGCAAAGCCGCCCGCGACTGGCCCTCCTTTGATGCCATCGTGCGCCAGCTGACCAAGCTCAAAGATGACGAGACGCTGCTCGTCCAATCGGGAAAGCCGGTTGGAGTTTTTCAAACCCACGAATGGGCACCCCGAGTTCTAATAGCAAATTCCAACTTAGTCGGAGATTGGGCTAACTGGCCGGAATTTCGTCGCTTGGAACATATGGGTCTGACGATGTACGGACAGATGACAGCAGGTTCATGGATCTACATCGGCACCCAGGGAATTTTGCAGGGCACATACGAAACTTTTGCTGCGATCGCCCGCAAGCGCTATGGCGGAACTCTGCAGCACACATTGACCCTGACCGGTGGTTGTGGCGGAATGGGTGGCGCACAGCCCCTAGCCGTAACGATGAATGGTGGAGTCTGCCTAATTATTGATATAGATAAAACTCGTTTAGAGAAGCGAATCGAATCACGTTACCTTGATGAGATCGCCGATAATTTAGATGATGCAGTTGAGCGTGTATTGAAAGCAAAGTCCGAGGGACGTCCACTTTCGGTGGGACTGGTTGGCAATACTGCCGTCTTGGTTCCGCAACTGCTCACCATGGATGTTCCCATTGATATCGTGACAGACCAGACTTCTGCCCACGATCCGCTTGCCTACATCCCTATTGGTGTTGATTTCCATGATGCGGGGCAGCTCGCCAAAGATAACCCCGAAGATTTCACCTTGCGCGCTCGCGAATCGATGGCGAAGCATGTTGAAGCGATGGTTGGCTTCATGGATAAGGGCGCTGAAGTATTTGATTACGGCAATTCGATCCGCGATGAAGCGCGTCAAGGTGGCTACAGCCGCGCCTTTGCCTTCCCGGGATTTGTCCCTGCATATATTCGCCCACTCTTCTGCGAAGGTAAAGGACCATTTCGCTGGGTCGCACTTTCCGGGGATCCAAAAGATATATATCGGACCGACAAGGCGATTCTCGATCTCTTTCCCGAGAACGAAGGGTTGCATCGTTGGATCACGATGGCGCAGGAGAAGGTTGCCTTCCAAGGTCTACCTGCTCGCATCTGCTGGTTGGGTTATGGCGAGAGAGATAAAGCGGGGTTGGCTTTTAACGATTTAGTTGCTCGTGGTGAAGTATCCGCTCCGATCGTTATTGGTCGCGATCACTTGGACTGCGGTTCGGTGGCATCTCCCTATCGCGAGACTGAAGCGATGATGGATGGCTCTGATGCGATTGCCGACTGGCCACTTCTCAATGCCATGGTAAATATTTCCTCCGGCGCCTCATGGGTATCAATTCACCATGGTGGCGGAGTGGGTATCGGTCGTTCGATACATGCCGGTCAGGTCTCCGTTGCCGATGGAACCAAGTTGGCGGCCCAGAAGTTGGCGCGCGTTCTGACCAATGATCCTGGCATGGGGGTAATACGCCACGCTGATGCGGGCTACGAAGGAGCTTTAAGCACCGCACGCGAGAAGCATGTTCATATTCCAATGTTGGATACCGAATAAATAATGTCTCACACCCTGATCGACAATATCGGTTTGCTCGTTACGAATGACTCATCAATTGATGGTTCATCATTGGGAGTCGTCGAGAACGCAGCAATTGTCATCGAAAATAGCCTTATTAAATGGGTTGGGCGCACGGGAGAATTTTCACGCGGTGATGTAGATGATTCTGTAGATGCCCTTGGGCGCTGCATCATTCCGGGCTTTGTCGATAGTCACACACATATGATCTTTGCCGGTGATCGTGGCGCCGAATTTCGCGCCCGTATGCAAGGTGAGAGTTATTCCGCCGGTGGCATCAAGCGGACCGTGGAGTTGACACGTGCTGCAAGTAACGATGTTTTACTTACAAATGCGCGGCGACTATTTTCTGAAGCCATGTCATCTGGTACAACAACCATGGAGTGCAAATCTGGTTATGGATTGACTGTAGAAGATGAAGCTCGCTCGCTATCTGTTGCTCGTCAATTGACCGAAGAGACAACATTTCTTGGTGCACATGTAATCCCCAAAGAATTTGCGGATTCGCAAGATGATTACGTTGATCTGGTCTGCGGCCCGATGCTGGAAGCGGTGCTTCCGCATGCAAAGTGGATCGATGTCTTCTGTGATAGAGGTGCATTTAACGTTGAACAGGCTCGCAGAATTCTTACCTCTGGAATTGCCAAGGGGCTACAAGCTCGATTGCATGCAAACCAATTAGAGCACGGTGGCGGGGTGCAGCTGGGCGTAGAGCTCGGGGTCGCATCTGTTGATCATGTGAGCCACTTATCCGATGCCGACATTGCGGCATTAGCAAAATCCACAACCGTCGCAACGCTGCTGCCAGGTGCCGAATTTTCTACTCGCTCTACCTACCCCGATGCCCGCCGCTTATTTGAAGCAGGCGTCACCGTGGCGCTGGCATCTGATTGCAATCCAGGTAGTTCCTATACGTCGAATATGCCCTTTGTTATGGCGGTTGCCGTGCGGGATATGTATTTCTCTCCAGAGCAGGCCCTTTGGTCGGCGACTAAAGGTGGCGCGCAGGCGCTGCGCCGCACTGATGTTGGTCACCTTGCCCTGGGTGCAAAAGCAGACTTTTCAATACTCAAAACAGATTCCTATATTCACCTGACCTATCGGCCGGGTGTCCAATTAATAGACGAGGTATGGCGCCATGGTTCACGCATCCACTAAGACAGTTTCTCTGGGAGTAAGTGGTGTTACCTTCGCCGATGTCATCGATGTTGCCCGCCACCATGCCAAAGTTGTTATTACACCCGAAGCGTTAGCCGCGATCGCAAAGACTCGTAAGTACATCGAAGAGTATGCGGCCGGAGGAGTTCCGGTTTATGGAGTTTCAACAGGTTTTGGCGCACTTGCCAACCGCCACATCGATGTAAAAGATCGCACGCAATTACAAAAATCTTTGATCCGATCACATGCTGCAGGTGTTGGCCCAGCGGTCGAGGACGAAGTAGTCAGAGCTCTGATGTTCTTGCGTTTACGCACGATGACATCCGGACGCACCGGAGTTCGCATTGAACTTGCACAGATCTACGCAGATTTTCTAAACGCTGGAATAACGCCAGTTGTTCCCGAATTTGGGTCGCTTGGATGTAGCGGCGATCTCGCTCCACTTTCACATTGCGCGCTAGCGATGATGGGGGAGGGTCGCGTTCGAGATGCATCTGGCACAGAGATGGATTCGCTCGATGCGATGAAGCCAGCCGGGATTACTCCCATCGAATTAGAAGCCAAAGAGGGCTTAGCTCTTATCAATGGCACCGATGGAATGCTGGGTATGTTGATCATGGCCTGCGCCGATCTTTACCAACTCTGCACTGTTGCAGATATCACCGCCGCAATGAGTATTGAAGGTCTGCTCGGTACCGACCGCGTGTTCGCTCCTGATCTTCACCTGCCATTGCGCCCCCAGTTAGGACAAGCGGTCAGCGCCGCCAATATCTTCGGAATGCTTCGCAATTCAGGAATCGTTGCTTCTCACCTAGAGAATGATTCCCGCGTTCAAGATGCCTATTCATTGCGTTGTGCCCCTCAAGTTGCTGGCGCAGTTCGCGATACCGTTGATTACGCTTCCACTATCGCCGCCCGCGAATTGCAGAGTTCTATCGATAATCCAGTCGTGCTTCCCGATGGTCGCGTGGAATCTAATGGTAATTTCCACGGTGCCCCCGTCGCCTATGTCCTAGATTTTCTAGCCATCGCTGCAACCGACCTTGGCTCAATCTCTGAACGTCGTACAGACCGCATGCTTGATCAGCATCGCTCTGCTGGATTGCCTCCCTTTCTCGCAAGTGACCCGGGCGTCGATTCTGGTTTGATGATCGCTCAATACACGCAGGCCGCTCTGGTAAGTGAGAACAAGCGCCTAGCAACGCCAGCCAGCGTGGATTCGATTCCAAGTTCTGGAATGCAAGAAGATCACGTTTCGATGGGTTGGAGCGCCGCTCGCAAGTTACGCAAAGTTGTCGAAAATCTCTCCCGCATCTTGGCGATCGAACTTGTTACCGCTGCACGCGCTATTGAGTTCCGCAAAGAATTTGCTCCCGCACCTGCCACCGCAAACGTCATTAAGGAATTACGTACGGTCGTTGGCGGAATCGGTCCAGATCGTTTCTTATCTCCAGAACTTGAGGCTGCAGTTACCTTGGTTCAATCCGGAAAAGTAGTTGCAGCGGCTAAAGAAGTTGTAAGCGCGCTTCAGTAATTCTTTCGCGAAGCAACTCCGCATGCGGCTTCTAGTACAAGCAGCGCTGCAAGTCGGATCGTTCTTTGATCGGGTGCATCGAGCGTTGCATCAATTTCGGTAATGTCTATCGCCCTTACGCGAGCATCAGCTCCCGCTAAGAATGCAGCTTCACGCAATTCGTCGGCGCTAATTCCCCCTGGTACAGATGCTGGACATGCTGGTGCAACTGAACGATCGCAGACATCCACATCGAGATCGACATAAATTTCATGATCACCTCTTCCAGCAACTTCAAATGCTTCTGCCATGACGTCATCCATTGGACGATCGCGCAGGGCATCACGTGCAATTACGTGAATTCCATTATCCATGGCACGCATTGCGTACTCTCGACTATTAGCAAAATCTGAGATACCAATTTGCACGATGTTTTTTCCGAAGAGTCCCGATTGAATCAAACGCCAGACCGGCGAACCATTTGAAGCGCCATCCCGTAAATCATGATGTGCGTCTAAGGTAATTAATCCAACTTTCGATAGATCGGGCCACATGCCTGCAGCAACAGAGTAGGTAATTGAATTATCGCCACCCAATGCAATCAGAAGACCGTGGTTCTCGCGAACATTGGCAACAGCTAAAGCCACTCTTTGCTCACCTTCGGAGTGATCTGGTGCAGATACATCTCCAAGATCCGTGAGCGATATATCGCGCAGGTCTATGCCACGAGATGCTGAATACGTTGAATAGCGCGCCAGCGCTGCGCGAATGGCTGCGGGAGTCTTATCCGCGCCAGTGGGGGACAAGGAAGTTTCGTGGGCTAGTACGCCCAACAATGCGACATCGGAGCTGGCTTTTGCTTCAGAAAAGAGGGTATTAGCCCGCGTCCACTTGTCATCGTGTGACAATCCGTAACTTTCCATGCTGACCATCGTATCTGTATCCTTTGCTCACGAAGAGTCGTCTGGGTCACCGCGTTGCGTAAGCACCGAGGAAAGTCCGGACTCCACAGAGCAAAGTGGTGGGTAACGCCCACCCGGGGTAACCCGCGGGACAGTGCCACAGAAAATAACCGCCACTCGCAAGAGCGGTAAGGGTGAAAAGGCGGTGTAAGAGACCACCGCATTGATGGTGACATCAATGGCAAGGCAAACCCCACTTGGAGCAAGACCAAAATGATGGCGCTTAAGAGCTGCTCGCTCAAGTCATCAGGTAGGTCGCTTGATCGCGTGAGCAATTGCGCGGCTAGATGGATGGTGATCCACTCGCGAAAGCGATGGACAGGATCCGGCTTATAGGGCGACTCTTCTTTATTTTGTTTACCTTCCGCATAAGAGCGTGCGTAATGTGTGTAATGATCTTGTCGAAGTGCTTGCAAGGGTTAGAGTGAATTTGTTGAAATTAGCGGTCAATTTTGCGGTCATGCGGGCAAATCTGCGGGCAGAATTTTAAGTAGACTCAGGCGAAACTAGTCAATACTCACGATATCTGGATGCAGATCTCGCATATTTGCGTAAGACCATCTACCTATAGCCTCAAGGACTTTGCGAAGTTCTTTTCCGCTCTTAGTGAGTTGGAATGCATTATTTCGAGGACTTCGATCGGCATCTACTCTTTCAATGATTCCCAAGGCTGTCAGTAATTTCAGTCGGTCAGCAAGAATATTTGTAGAAATTCTCTCGGGTGATTCAGAGAACTCAGAGTACGTACGAGTCCCATAAGTGATGAGATCTCGCACGATGAGTAGGGACCACTTGTCTCCAAGGATGTCTAGCCCAGAACTAATGGGACACTCAGAGCGCCATTCGACAGGGCTTGCCTTCTTGCTTGCCACATTGCCCCCCTTACTTAGAGATAGCTGCTGCCATCTCGGTAAAGGTTATCTCTAGGGGAGTCGGCTTCCAATTTAGGATTTCGACTGTTTCGTGATTATCGTA
>TBL_comb48_EPIDRAFT_1001274_pt1 | contig 18797 bp, 21 predicted proteins | sample TroBogEpilimnion_37_FD_10681 | JGI IMG/M metagenome (IMG submission 10681)
AGATGCTTGAAGGAACTGATTACTGTTTCATTTATCCCAAAGATGATAAGACAGCAGTACACATTAAACTATTGACCGGACCATATCAAGACACAGTTTTCAAGTATGGTAGGGTAAAGTTTGAAGAAAGAGATGAAAATGTCTATTTACTTTTTGCATACAATGTGTTAGAATCTACAGTTGCAAAAGCCAAGAAATTGGAAAAAGATGATGACTTTAAAAACTACATTGGCGACCTATTGGTTGAACTAATGTCAGGTAACCTTGAACAGGATATTATTGATGAAACTGGAACAGACGATTCTGAAGAATCTAATTTATAATGAAGAATACCTTAGAAAGGTTCTTCCATTCATAAAGCCTGAATACTTTACTGACAACACTGATAGAGTTATCTTTAATGAAATTACATCGTTCACGAACCAATACAATAGTCCACCAACGATTGAAGCAGTTGGTTTGGCCATCAAGGAGAGGCGAAATCTTACGGATGATGAAGTGGAAAGATGCGAACAGAATCTTGCTGAGATTAAATCATCTTCACAAGAGACTTCCCCAATTCAATGGATTGTTGACAAAACCGAGAAGTTTTGCCAAGAGAAAGCCATCTACAACGCTATATTGGGGTCTATTTCTATCCTTGACGGCAAGGACAAAACGCATGACAAAGGCTCGATTCCCGCTATATTGTCGGATGCCTTGGCGGTAAGTTTTGATTCTTCCGTTGGCCACGATTATCTAGAAAACTCCGATGAACGATATGAGTTCTATCACAGACAAGAAGAACGTATTCCTTTTGACCTAGACTTCTTGAACAAGATTACTAAAGGCGGTCTAGTTAAGAAATCTCTCAACATTGCTTTGGCTGGTACCGGTGTCGGTAAGTCATTGTTCATGTGTCACGTTGCTGCATCTTGTATGTTGCAAGGCAAGAATGTTTTGTACATCACATGTGAAATGTCCGAAGAACGTATTGCTGAACGTATTGACGTAAACCTTTTGAATGTGTCCATGGATGACCTGGGTTCATTACCAAAAGAAATGTATGACAAGAAGATTGCTCGACTACGTGAGAAGACAGTTGGTAAATTAATTGTCAAAGAATATCCTACCGCTACGGCAGGATCAACTCACTTTAGGACTCTATTGAATGAACTTAATCTCAAAAAGTCATTTGTGCCTGACATTATCTTTATTGACTATCTTAATATATGTGTTAGTTCAAGACTCAAAGCCGGAAATAACGTCAACTCGTATACTTATGTTAAAGCAATTGCCGAAGAATTGCGAGGTCTTGCCGTTGAATTCGATGTCCCAGTTGTATCTGCAACCCAAACGACAAGGTCAGGATATGCTAGTAGTGACCCTGGACTCGAAGACACAAGTGAGTCTTTTGGTTTGCCAGCAACGGCCGACTTGATGTTTGCACTAATTTCTTCCGAAGAACTTGAAGAAATGGGTCAAATCATGGTTAAACAATTGAAGAATCGTTATAATGACCCAAGTTATTACAAACGATTCACACTTGGTATTGACCGTTCTAAGATGAGACTATTTGACGTTGAACAATCAGCACAAGATGGTATCACCGACTCTGGTCAACCAGATAAACCGTTGAACACTTTTGGCAACAGAGAAAAACCACAGAAGAAATCATTTGATGGATTTAAAGTATGAAAACCCGTGAACAAATTATCACCTCAATGTGTTACACATGGCGACACGATTATGGTCTTGACAAGAGCCAACAAGCCTATCCATTCAGTGCAGGTATGACTGTTGAAGAAAGAAAATCGTTATGGAACCAAATGGCACAAATTTTTGATAACGATATTGCGCCACATATGGAATTTAAAGTATGAAATTGACATTTGATGAAGCGGTACATTGTGCTAATGCATTTGAAGATTACTTTGGTAACTTTGACCGTATTGATGAGTACATGCGTGACCAGAAATTGAACTCTTTGGCTGACCTGCCGAACAATCCTCTATTCCCATTAGAAGATGATTTGTTCCAAGACTTCTCCATGCACCCCAAAGACATGAACTTTGAGGTGTGTGAGATTGATGGTGAAACATGGAATAACCTGTTGGATATTACATCCTCACATGTGAACATTGCACCAGTTGGTCGTAATGTTAAGTTGGCAGTCAAAGAAACCACAACCGATAAGATTGTTGGTTTCATTCGTCTTGGTTCTCCAGTTATCAACTGCAAACCACGTAATGCAATGTTGGGACAAGTCTTCACTCAACAAAAAGATTGGGGTAAACGATTCAACGATTCTTCTATGATGGGTTTCGTTATCGTACCTGCACAACCATTTGGTTACAACTATCTTGGTGGCAAGTTGTTGGCTGCAATCTGTACTTCACATGAAGTTCGTGAGATTGTCAATAAGAAGTACAACATGAACCTATGTTTGTTTGAGACTACCAGTTTGTATGGTAGTTCTAAACAAGTGTCACAATATGATGGCATGAAACCATACATTCGTTTCAAAGGTCTTACCGAAAGTGACTTCTTGCCTATGATGCACGGTAAACCTTATTCAGATTTGCGTGACTATGTACAGGATAGAACTGGTCCATTGGTTGAAGATGATGCTTCTAGTAAGAAGTTGAAAATCTCGATGAAGATTATTTCTTTGACCAAGGCTGCACTAAAAGGTACAGATGCAGGTAAAAAGTTTGATGCAACGATTGAAAAGGCCAAAGGCCTGACCGAACAAAAACGTTACTATGTTAGTGACTATGGTTTCAAGAACATGGTTGATTATGTGAACTGTAAAACCGATGTGTTGATTCCAGGTGAAAATTATGAGAAACATAAACTGGCCAACTTGATTGAATGGTGGAGAAATAAAGCCATCAATCGTTATGTAACATTGCATAATGAAGGTCGGTTAAAAGATGAACTTGAAGTTTGGACTTCTGGAAAGGAGATCCAGATTATTCGATAAATACTTTTATTTGGGGATTAACATGGCACAATCTGGCGCAGGAGCAGAAGTAACCGCTTTGGCGGAAAGTTTACAGGCTTACGCTTGTGCCACTCGTCAGTTTCTAGGAAAAGATTTGGAAGATATATCTCAAGTCAACAATAAGACTATTCTTGATGCTGATTGTGACCGAACTCTCAAACAATGTATTTCCGGATTAGATGCAGAATGGTATCACAGTGTGATTGTCACTGCAAATAAGATTTTTAAAGATTTTGGTATCACAGGCAAAAATTATAAGTTCTATCGTGGTGGAAAATTAGTTGGTGAAATTTATAAAGAGTTTGGCCGATTTAGAAAAGAAAGTGGTATCTCTGGCGACGATAAATGGAACCCAGCAGACATTTGGATGGCCAAGAAAGATTTCAAATTTGAAGATGAACACATTTCATTAACAGAATATAATCGTTACATTTATGACCAATACCAAAGTGGAAAATTGGTCGGAATATCATTGAAAAAGATTCCCAAAGGTGCAGCTACATCCAAGGTATATAATGACGGTAAACCACCTGCAGCAGAATTCAGAGGATTCAAACTTGGTCCTAATATGGGAGATTCTAAAGACATTTACATCCAATACAAGTCTGAAGGTAAAGATGGTGAAATACAGTTGAGAAATTTCTCAAGTCGTCCTGTTACATCGTCATGGCAAGGAGAAATTAAAGGTAAAACTGCTGCTGGTGGTAAAATTGGTGGGGGTGTATTAATTTCTTTAGCTGATGAATGTGGTGTTTCAGGATTAACTAAACCGAGTTCATTCAGTTCAAATATAGATAAACCATCCGATAAAGTATTCGACACTTTTGCTAAAATGTTCAAAGAACTTTCTGGTGTTAAAACAAGTGTGAAAGATTTGACACTTGAAGCTAAGATGAATCAGAAAAGAGATAAAGTTTGGTGGATGTCCAAATATTTGGGATTAGCATATTGTTATGCCATTCAAAAAAGTGGAAAAGAAGATGTTGTTACAAAAGCAATCTTTGGTTATGGTTCTTCTGCCACAAAAAATAGTAGTATCTTTATTAAATATAGTTAAACATGAAAAACATAATTGACAATGATGATGACTTTGGATTCTCGGCTATCTCAGCTGAAGACTATGAAGCACGTATCACCAAAGCCGCAGAACCAATCAACGACTACAAACAAAGACTTGAATCGGTAGAGGCAATCATTCTACCATTCTTAGAAAAACTCCGAGACACTGGAGACAAAGAATACATATATTGGCCTAATCGTAAACCAGCGATTGACAAACAAATCGAAAAGATATTGAAACTGACTAGAGGATGAAATGAAAGCTACAGTGATTATACCAACTACAGGTTCTCCTGAGTTGCATGATGCTTTGAAAACTGCATTATCTCAAAACCAAACCCAAGTTTATGTTGTTTGTGATGGTGATGAATACAGAGGTAAGGTAAAACCTATCGTTGATGAATATGCAGGTTGTGACAATCTAAAAGTTTGTTATTTACCAATCAACGTTGGTGCAAATGGTTTCTATGGCCATCGTGTCTATGCCGCATTTACTCACCTCATAAACACACCTTACATACTTTACCTGGATCAAGATTGTGCGATGGAATCCAACCACGTACTGTCTTGCATACGAACCATAGAAGAAAAGAACCTGGACTGGTCCTATTCACTCCGTAAGATACACGACAAAGATGGTAAGTTCTTATGTTATGATGATTGTGAATCTTTAGGTAAATGGCCAGTCTTTAGTGGTGATTATAGTCATATAGATACTAATTGTTATTGCATAAAAACAGAAGTTGCAGTAAAATTGGCACAAGTATGGCACGGTGGTTGGGGACAAGATAGAGTTTGGTTACAAGCACTGTCCCAATACTTTCCAAAATTTGATTGTACAGGTGAATACACCGTCAATTATAGAGTAGCAGGAAATGCTGGTTCAGTCAAACCAGAATTCTTCTTGCATGGTAATGAAGTGATGAAACAGAAATATAATGGAGTTTTCCCATGGCGAAGCAAAATCTAATTATTGGTGGATGCACCAACTACGGTATCAATGAACTAAAACCATGGGTGTTGTCTATCAACGAGACAATGCCTGATGTAAAAAAAGTAATGTGTATTGGCAATGCGACACAAGAAACCCGAGATTGGTTGGTCGAACAAGGATTTGAACTTGTTCCTATGCCTCAAGCAAACATTCCGGTTCACGTATTGCGTTTCTTGTCTATCTATGAATACCTACGTGAAAACTGGGAACAATATGAATATGTCATCACCACAGATGTGAAAGATGTATACTTTCAAAAAGACGCATTTAAATTCTTAGACTACCATAATGTTGGCGTCAGAGATATGCACCAATTGGTTTGTGGTTCTGAAGCCTTGAGATATAAAGATGAATCTTGGGGTAACGAAAACTTGTTACAGGCATATGGTCCATACATTCATAATCTATTCAAAGATAACATCATTTACAATGTTGGTGTTCTTGGTGGTTCTGCTGAATACATGAGAGACTTGGTGTTTAACATCTTCTCTAATGCAACCAATCGTCCAATTCCTATTGTTGACCAAGCCGTATTCAACGTACTAATCAATACACAACCATACAAAAATGTTGTGTTCAAAACTTGGATGGATCATGGTTGGGCAGTTCAAGCAGGTACAGTTGCAGACCCATCTAAGATTGATGGTTTCAGACCAAATCTTTTGGAACCAGAACCAAAATTTGTTGATGGTAAAGTAGTCAACTCTAAAGGCACAGAATTTGCCATCGTACACCAATATGACCGTGTGCCAGAATGGAAAGAATTTGTTCGTGTCAAATATGGTCAAAATGATCCACAACAATTCTTTACTTACAGAGTATGAAAATAGCATTGTGCTTTTCTGGTCAGGCCAGAGCATTTGAAAAAGGTTACGAATATTACAAACGTAACCTATTGGATCACTATGATGTGGATGTTTACATTCATACATGGGATTTTCCTAATGCACATGAATACATTGACTTGTATCAAGCTTGTGCATGGCAACGTGAACCTACAAGAACCACACAAGCAGATATAAAGTATACGAATACACCAAATCCACAACGCCATCCTCCACGTTTTACCGAGAGTATGTTATATTCAATGTATCGTTGCAGTCAACTTATAAATGGTGAGTATGATTGGGTGATTAAGTCACGTTCNGACTATGCACTCAATGGTCGAATTCCCTTTGAACATTGGGACAATTCNAAGTTGTATATACCAAANTGTCGTATGGTACCTGAAAAAGATTTTGGTAATGACCAATTTGCTTTCAGTTCACAAGAAAACATGATGAAGTATATGTCAACCTATTTGAATATAGAAGATTATTACAATGAAGGTGCAGTATTCATTGGTGAAAACTTAATGCAAGCCAACTTACATAAACATGGTTTGTTCGGTGATAAACTTGAGTATGTCAACATGAATAATCCATTCCCACCAGGTCCACATAATGGTTCTTGGCATTCTCTGATTCGTGATGATGTTGAACAATGGAAAAAGTCGTAAAGTTATTCAACGGTCATTCAGGTAGTTTTGTAGCACTTTTAGAAGACACAAAAAGAAAACGTTTGTTTGTACGTAAAGTCTTTAATGTTGGAAGAAATGTGGAAAGACTATCTGTATTGAATGAGCTTGGTTATCCTGTACCAAAAATCTATGACCACCGAAACGATGTTCTAGACATGGAATACATTCATGGACTTGACATAAAGAACTATCTATTGTATAATAATCCGGTTGCGTTATATGAATTTATCTGTGAGTTGATTGAATCGTTTGAACAAACCGTAACTGGTTACAAAGACTATACTGAAACATACCACGAAAAACTGGAATGGTTACCAAGTGACTTTCTATTTACCAAAGATGAGTTGATTGCAGAGTTACCTAAACTCCTACCTCAATCCTTGTATCATGGTGACCTCACACTAGAGAACATTCTATATACTGATCCTGGGTTTCACCTAATTGATCCTGTGACGATTGAATATGATTCATTCGTATTCGATATGGCCAAGTTGAGACAAGATATACAATGTAAATGGTTTATTCGTAATAGTGATGTTCATTTGGACATCAAACTACAAACCTTGTTTGAATTATTAGAACAATCTTTTCCTTCATACTTCAATGATAGTTTATTAATATTGATGTTGTTGAGGGTATTGAAACATTGTAAAAAAGATGATGATAACTACCGGTTCTTAATGAAAGAGATTGAAAGATTATGGAAATAATTGTACCAGCAGCTGGTCTGTCTACCAGATTTCCCGACATGAAACCAAAGTACCTTTTGTATGATTACAAAGGTGACTTGATGTTGAAGAATGCCATTCAACCATTTTTGGGTAAATATGTAATCACTATTGGCATTCTCAAAGAACATGATGACAAGTACCAAGCATCTAAGTTTATCGAACATGAGTTTGGTATGTTGGTCAATGTTGTGGTGTTGGATGAACCCACTAGAGGTCCTGCCGATACTGTGTATCAAATCTTAGCAATGGCCAATATTAATAACACATCCATTCTAATCAAAGACTGTGATAGTTTCTTTCAACATGAAGAATCTGACGGCAACTACGTTTGTATCTCTCGTATCTCTGAACATGAAGTATTGAAGAAACTTTCATCTAAGAGTTTTACGGTTGCAAATGAACATGATATTATTACCGATATTATAGAGAAACAAGTTGTATCAGATACATTCTGTGTTGGTGGTTACAAGTTTGCTTCTGTTGAACAATACATTCAAGCATTCAAAGCTTTGAAAACTGACCGTGAAGTGTTTGTGTCTGACGTTATCAATATGATGCTGGGTTGGGGTGAAATCTTCGTTAACAAATCTGTGACAGATTATATTGATGTTGGTACCGCATCGGATTGGTTTGAATACAACGACAAGCCAGTTATCTTCTGTGATATTGATGGTACAATCGTTAAGGCTCAATCACGTTTGGATTTGGAAACACGTAAACCATACGAACCACTACAGAACAATGTCAACAGACTTTTGGAGTTACAAGAGAAAGGTTCACAAATCATTTTTGTTACAGCAAGAGAATCTGAATATCGTCCAGCAACAAGAGAAATGTTGTATGAGTTAGGTTTCAAGAGTTTTAGTTATATTGATGGTCTACAAACAACAAGTCGTATTCTAATCAATGACTACAACAATGCAAATCCACACCCACGGGCAATAGCTATAAATATCAAACGTGATAGTGATAACTTACAGGATTTTCTATGATTATATACATGAACATGACAGATTCACTTGGAGACTTTCTAAGTGGACTACCAACACTTAAAGGCATTCACGATGCCTATGGTAAGTTTCAACTTATCATCAAATCAACCAATCGCAAATTCAGAGGCATCAAAGAGTTGTTGGAATACCAAGACTTGTTTGCGTCAGTTAATTTTGACGATGAGGTCTTTGTTCAAGGTGCTATGCACATGTTTATTCCACCAAATAAAATTAACGAATTCACCAATAGTCCGATTCGTCCAGGTGAAGTTTGCCGATTTGAAAATGCAATGAAGGATATGTACGGTTTAAAGTTTGAAGCTGATGACAACTTTGTTATTAAGTTTCCAGAAATGACTACAAATAAAACCGATGACTATATTGCCGGAGACCGTTGGGCAGGACCACAAATTGATGGTCGCCGTGCAGTAAATGTCTTGGCAGGACTTGACGGAGTGACGTTTTTAGACTATAATGAAGACTTGTTGACAAACTGTGCTATCATTAAATCCTCCAACAAACCTTTCATTGGTAACTTTACCGGTTCTGCCGTTTTGGCCAACCTACTTGACAAAGAAATGTGGGTTGTTTGGAAAAAAGAAGATTGGGCACCACAGTTTTGGAATGGTGAAGACATTCTTTGGGACAATGGTAAAAACATTCAACAAACTTTTGAACGACACTTCTATACAAATAGAAACTGTAAATTAGTTCATGCATCCGAATTGAAAGACTTACTATGATTAAAAATTATGAAATGATTAGACCTGGTCACTGGCATCAAGTTGTTAGAACAGGTCCCGGTCCTACTTACTCAAACGACTACATGGAATACTACAACAAGATTCCTTCAGATAAAATGTCACAAATCAGATACAATGTTTTGTGGGATTATATTGACAATTTTGAATCGGTTTGTGATGTTGGTTACGGAAATGGTGCCTTTTTAAAGTATTGTAGTATCACCAAAAAAGCCTACGGATATGATGTTTCAGATTATCCTGTACCTGAGGGTGTCACCAGATTGAACCGTGTAGAAGATATTGATGTTGACGTTGTAACATTCTTTGACTCTTTAGAACACATGGAACAACCAGACCTAGAAGGTTTCTTGAGAAATCTAAAGACTAAACATGTGGTCATTTCACTACCTTGGTTCCATGAACACAAGGGTTCTGAATGGTTTACAACTTGGAAACACAGAAAACCAAACGAACACTTCCATCATTTTGACGTTCATGGGTTGGTCGGACTTCTAACCGACTCTGGTTATAAGATTGTCCACGTTGGAAACGAAGAAGATGGTATTCGCAGACCAGTAGATTCACTACCAAATATCTTGACCATTGTGGCCACCAAGATAGTTTAACGAGTATATATCATTCCCAACATTCCTACAGTTTAGACCAGTCTAGGTGAAACTGTTATAAATACATTGTGGCAACCAAAGTGTGTTGCAAATCTCAGAGGTATTAATGTTATCTTTCAAAACCTACATCAAAGAGAGCACCGAAGAAGAAGAAGAAGGTGCGAGTCGCCAGATTAAACATCTGACGCACGTAGAAGACCGTCCTCTCCAGACTGGAGAAAAAGGTGCTCAACATGCAATTAAGTCTTTGACCGCAGCAGCTGACCACATCTCTAAAGGCAAGAAGACTTCAGAATTAACAACAAAATATGATGGTTCACCAGCAATTGTCTATGGCCATCACCCAAAAACTGGTAAATTTTTTGTTGCATCCAAGTCTGCTTTCAACAAGACTCCAAAGATTAACTACACTCCAAAAGATATTGAAATGAACCACGGACACGCTCCAGGGTTGGTTTCTAAATTGAAAGATGCACTAGAACATCTACCTAAGATTGCACCAAAAGAAGGTGTTTATCAAGGTGATATGATGTTTGGAACTTCAAAAGGTGATAAAGTTAAATCTGGTGAAGGACATTCATTTCATCCAAATCCTTCAGGTTTGACTTATACGGCTCACGGAGACCATGCGGCCGCAGTTAAAAAAGCCAAGATTGGTGTTGTAACTCACCTATCATATAGCGGTGACGATTCACACAATCTAAATGCTTCACATGAAGTAAACCACGAGAAATTCCAAAAACACCCTGATGTATTCTCTGTGGATCCAAGAATGGACACATCTAAAGTTCATTTTGGTAAAGAAGAACAAAAAGAATTCCATAAACATATTATTGCTGCACAGAAACAACACGACACACATGGTTTTGACATGTATGCAGGCACCAGAGAACATCACGGTGTTGGTGGTGCATTAGAAACTTATATGAATCATACAGTTCGTACAGGTGAAGAACCTAATCACCAGAACTTTAAAAATTGGTTAGAAACCAAGAAGAATAAAGATATTGATAAGTTGAAAGTTGAAAAGAATAGGGTTACCAAACAAGGTGAACTGAAGTCTGAACTTGATAAGATTGAACGCAATAAGAAACATTACAATAACATATTCAAACTACATGGCCATCTACAAAAGGCCAAAGATGCGTTGATTAACGTTATGAATCAACACCAAGAATTCGAGCACACACATGGTGGTGAGAAGGCCAATCCTGAAGGTTACGTATTTCACCATGGTAACGAATCTGATAAATTTGTTAACCGTGCAGAATTCTCACGTAGAAACTTTGCGGGTATAAGGAACATTTAATGCTTACATTCAAAACTTTCTTATTGTTGGCGGAAGAAAGAGGTAAATTATCATCTTCTGGTGCAATGGCACAAGCACATATTGATAAGTATATCAAACCATATATTAATTCAAAAGATTTCACACATACACTTGCAGCCGAACATGAGGATTTGCCAGTCGGTTCAAAAATTCAAATTAAAAAAGTGTTGAATTTTCGTGGGAAAATGCATGTGGATGCAAGAGACCACCTAGGATTACAACAAATTATTCCTCTATCTAAACTACACAAACCAGGTGAGGCTCCAACAAACAAAGGACATGATTATGAAACCAAGTTTGTTGAACGTTTGAAAAAACATCAAATTATGCCTTCACACTTATCTGGTGCAGGTTCAACCTCAGGTACAGACTTTGCTGTTGAAAATCGTAAAAAAGGAACATTCCATCCAGGTACTGTTGATGGAAACTTATTAAATGGTGAAACAAAGAATGGTGTAACTGCGGCCATGGGTCAATTGACCATTCATCACACAAAAGAAAAAGGTTGGCATATTGGTGACGCCGCAAGAAGTAAACGACCAAAGTACGCTGAACAAATAGAAAAATCTGGCATTTTGCAACATTTAAACAAACACCTAAAAGATCCTAACAAGGCTGAAACGACAGCTTCAGGTCTAGCAAAGACAATTGAGATTAAACATCCGAATTTGGATCCAGGTCATGCCTACCTACAAGACCATCACGTTCATGTGTTACAAGTTGGTGGTTTTGGAACGTATAGTGTAGGTAAAAAAGATGAAACTGGCCACGGTCTACCTAATATATCAGGTAAAGGTGTCTGGAGAATTCGTGAGAAACAGAAAGGTAACAAGTCAGCTAGAACTGTTGCATTTCATCCTGATGGTAAAAATGGCTTGGATAAAAGTCATATTGATTTAGATAATGACGAACATTTGTTCAATTTTAAGAAAAGTTTAGGATTTAAAGACTAATGAAATCATTTTTAGAAAAATTAGAAGATGATTCAAAAACCAAGAAGCCAGTAGTTATGGCTTTTGGTCGGATGAATCCACCTACTATTGGCCACGAAAAATTAGTCAATAAAGTAAAACAAATTGCAAATGATTATAAGGCACCACACCATATCATCATTTCACATTCAGTTGATGCAAAAAAGAATCCATTGGATGTTGCATCTAAACTGAAACATGCCAAACGTTTTTTCCCTGGTTCAAATATTGAAGCATCATCGAAAGAACATCCAACTTTCTTACAACATGCTCAAAAACTGTTTCAAGCAGGCCACGACCACTTGATTATGGTTGCAGGTTCTGACCGTATTCCTGAATATGAAAATAAACTAAAACAATACAATGGTGTAGGTAAAGGTTCACTATACAACTTCAAAAAGATTGAAGTGAAGTCTGCTGGACACCGTGACCCTGATGCCGAAGGTGCAGAAGGTATGTCCGCATCTAAAATGCGTGAACATGCATCCAATAATAACTTTGGTGAATTCAAACAAGGCATACCATCACACGTTCCAGAAAAACATGCAAAAGAATTGTTCCGTGATGTTCGCCGTGGCATGGGTATCAACGAAAACTACAATCGTGGTTTGTTCAAAGCCATCTTTGTGACTGGTGGACCTGGTTCCGGTAAAGATGTTATCATTCGTGAAGCAATTGCAGAACGTAAAGCAGTTGAGTTGAATGTTGGTCAGGCATTTAACTATCTGATGGATAAGAAACAACTTTCTGAAAAATCAGGTGACTTCCGTAGAGAAGCAATTCGTAATCGTGGTCCTTTGATTATCAATGGTCCTGCCGATGACTATGAACACATGATTCAAGTCAAAGAAGAACTGGAAGAACTAGGTTACAATACAACCATGGTGTTTGTTGATACAACCAATGAAGCCAGTTACATGAGAAATCAAAAGTTGACTAAGATGATTGCAGAAAACGCAAGATTCGAAAAGTGGACACAATCTCAACAACTTAAAGAAACTTACAACAAAGACTTTAGAAAGTTTATTAGTTTTAATAACAGTGGTTCTTTAAGTGCAATCGAAGAAGATATTACCGATGCATATGAGTATTTGAGTGTATTCTTGGATGAAAAAGTATATACCGAATCTGCATATACTTGGTTGGAAAGTCACGGTAAGCTAAATACCAATGACTCTATTAAAGTACTTGTTAAGGAAGAAAAACATGTTGAAAAAGGCTCTAGGTTTATTCAAAAATTTAACGAGAGAAAAGCCAGCGGATTTACCAAAGTTGGAGGAACAGGACAACCAGCCGAAACTCCAGACAGTATCCCAGCCGACAATCGTGCAGGAGACAAAAACGCCGACAACATCAAGTGGGACTCGCCGAAGAAAAGAGGCACCTACACCTTCAGAACCTACAGTGAAGAAACCGGTCCAAAAGTCCAAAAGTTCTCAGAACCAAAAGAAACCAATTTCAGCAAAGACAACGACAAAGAAAAGCACGGTAAAAAAGCAAGATTAAGTCCTAGTGCAGGTCGTGTACAACAAAATAATGGTATAGGTTCAGAATATGATTCAAGAGCTGGTGGCCAAGGTGCCGCAGCTGGTGCAGGTTTAGGTAATCAAACTTACAGTGAAGGTATTGGTCCAGAAGCAAGTAATGGTGATGTTGTTAACTACTCAGCCATGACAAAAGGACCACAACCAAACCCATTGGAAAGTGGAGAACCAAAACAACCTAAATCCTTTAGTAAGTTCAAAAAAAATCTTAAGGAATTCAATGGGTTCCAGAATGATGTTGAATCGGGTGTTGGTGGTACATTAGGCGGTGCTAGTAATAAAGAACCGATGGAAGATCCAAAAAACAAGGTAGGTTATACTTACGATGTAATCAAAAATAAAAAGAAAGCTGGAGTAAAAAAATGATTAACTTTAACAAAAAAGACGCGGTTGCTGATGCTATTGCAAGAATTCTTCAACAAGAAGAAGCTGAATGTGTAACTAAACCTGAAGCAAAAAATATTGCTAAAAAGGAAGTTAAAGGTCACGAAAAGTCAATGCATCATAAAGAAGAAATTGACGTAAATGACCGTACAGAAGATATGATTGGTGGTCGTGTCAAGACTAAACGTAAAGACGATGTTGGTCCTGGTACAGATGGTAAATCAACCAAAGCTCGTTTCCATGCAGGTCCTAAAAACGAAGAATATGAAACCAAAGAATTGACTAAAGGCAAACCTCCAGCTACAGTTAAGACCGCTAAACCTCAACCAGAAAAAATGGAAGACAAAGAAGCAAAACGTGAACGTAAAATGTTGGGTATGAAAGAATCTATTTCTCTTAAAATGTTCAAAGAGAAATATGAAGAAAGTTCAATCTATGATGACTTGATTAACGAAGTTCTTTCTAAAGACGCTTCTGCTGGTGCATGGATTCACGACTTTGTTCATTCAGACAATCCTAAGTTTGCTGGTAAGTCTAAAGAAGAACGTAAGAAACAAGCTCTTGCTGCATACTACGCAAAACAAAAAAATGAAGAAGCCGTTGAAGAAGGTGTTGTTGACACCTTGAAAAAAGGTATCAAAGCTGTTGGTAAGGCACTTGGTGGTCCAGATGACGAAGGACACAGAAAAGACCTACAACGCAAGATGGGTGTTCCACAAACTGGTAAACCTGCAATGGCCAAGAAGAATGAAGAAGTTGAACAAATTGAAGAAAAGGTATTAGAAACTTTATTCCAAACGGTTCATGGTGAACATTCGGTTAATAGTCAAACACATACACATCCGGATGACAAATATTATAATACAAACACTTTAATACATAGAGGAAACATTAAGAAAGAAGGCGGAGCAAGAAAAAAATTTGAAGTGCATAGCCATATAAATCGTGGACTTACTTTTATGACGCATCATTCTGATGACGAGAAAAAGGCCATAAAGGATCATTTGGTAAAAAACAAGATGGCTCACAAATCAACTCCAATTTCAGAAGAAGTTGAACAAATTGAAGAAGGTCTAGGCCATTGGGCAATCAAACAGATGGTTAGATTAACTAACAAAAATGATTTGGAATGGCACCATGTAAATGTGGCACAAAAAGAAATAGATAACAAGTTGAAGAATCATCCACAAGCCGCCAGAATTTTAAATAAACACAAAAAAATGGCAAAAGATGCTCAATATCACAAGAAATCGGATGATGAAGCAAGACAACATTTTGCTGACAACATGCAAACACTACACAATGATATTAAATCTACACATAGTGTAAAAGAAGAAACTGTTGAAGAGGGTTGGGATGACATGGTTAAGGCTGCACAAGATAAAGTGAAGTCTGGTCCTAAACCATCAGGTGGCTCTGGTGTGAAAAAGGGTTCACGTTATGGTGGCGGCAAACAAGCTGACAAACCAGAACATGATGATGAAAAACCAGTTAAAGAAGCAAAAGACCCTAACATGGATGCAGGTTGTGGTTCTGCTCCAAATTTTGCAACAAGTGATAGCAAACCTATGACAGTTGCAAAAAACCTTGCTAAGAAATCAATGAAAAGATTAAAATCCGAAATGTTGGGTAAAGCACCAGGAAACAATTAATATGACAGCCAAAAAAGTTAAATCAATTGTTAAGACCAATGTGGCCGATAAGGCCACTTTTGGTACTAACCCAAAAGACCCTTGGTCTACTAAGGCTGAGTTGGGTGAGAGTGCCGGTCTCGACAAATATCTTTTGTCTAGAGGTATCAATCCTAAGTTCGTTTCTAAAGACACAAAGGTTGCTCATTCTAAAAGTAACCAGTTCAAACAATGGGCTCGTGACCATGCAATGAGAGAAGATACTGTTACTCCTTCTCCAACTATGGACCGTTTGCGTCAGATTAAGAAAAAAGAACGTGAAGGCAAAGTGATTCATCACCAAGAATCTACACTAGGTCCTCGTGCAGATAAACTATTGGCACGTTCAGATTCAGCATTCAAAGCTGGTGATAAAGAAACATCTTCAAGAGCTCATAAGTTGTTTATGAGAGCAAAAGAGAAACATCTTTCTAATCCAGATAATGCAGAAAAACATAGAGCTCATGTTATGGGTGGTGCAGGCGACTATTATAAGTCCAAGAAACCAGGTCAATACGTAGGTGATTCTGTTGAGTTGGAAGGTAATATCGTTTCAGAAATGAATGTTTGCGAAGAATGTAATCAAGACCCATGTGCATGTAGTCATGGATTTGTTGATGAATCAAAAGAAGCAGACTACGGTGGTGATTATCAATCTGCTGTCCATGCAGTAAAAGCAAAGGCAGAAAAGAAACCTGTTGATATGAAGTCTCTTGCTGCTCGTATGCAGGCATCTTATCGCCGTGATAACGAAGCGAAAAAGGTTAAAGCAATACCTGCAATGAAAGAGAATATGATGGATCCATCCGCTCCATCACAAGCGCCAGTTGATGGTGCAAACAGTTCAAATGACTGTGAACCACAACCAACTAAACAACCTCAGATTTCTAAGGCTGCAAAACTTATTAAATCACTTAAAAAGACTAAAGTGGTAAAAGAAGAATTGTATGACCATGAAAAAGAGGACAAGTCTGTTAAATCTAACAAGAAAACGACTTTCCAAAAACCAGGTGAAGATTCCGTGACAAAAGAACAACCCCAAGCTGCGGCAGTTCTAAGTGGTGGTAAAACAATGACTGGTACACCTCGTGATGTAGTCGAAATTGACCCGATGATGAAAATGCGTAAACATGTTCCAGACGGTCAGAAACAAAACGAAAAACCACAAAAAAACGGTTGAATAAATAAACAATAAGTCTTCAAGGAGAAAAAAAATGTCAGCATGGGGAAATACAGATAACCACAATCAAAAACCAAAGTCACCAGCGGAACGTGAAGTTCGTGAAACGTTGCAATTCCAAGTTCTTACTGGCAACACAGCAGGTAATAACGTCATTCAAGTTTCATACAATGACGGTGGTCTAAACAACGTTGCAAACGTTGGTGTTGCAGGTGGTCAATACGTTTACTTTTGGGCAAATGGATTTGGTGTGAATGGTGGCCAAAACGGCAACGGCGTTCCAGGTATGTTTGCATCAAACACAACAGTTTCTGGAATCAGCGGTAATACAATCACATTGTCTACCAACTTGTTCGGTAACGTCAGCAATACCTTTGGTGTTGAATTTGACAAAGCAATTTCACGTCCATCAACAAAAACTGTTGAACAAACATACAACTCAGATACCATTTTGGTGACACCAACACGTTTAGCTAACGCAAACAGTCAATTGTCTTTGGGTGGTGCTGCACACGTTGGTTGGAATCACTATCAGAAGAAAGTGAACAACGATGGTACTGTTCGTATCTTGCAAGAAACTCTAGTCACTTTGGCCAACCCAGTTGCTTCTAATACAACTTCTGGTAGCACAAGTTTTGGCTCAGTTTACACTGGAGTTTAATATAGACACCTTCGGGTGTCTTTTATAATATGTTTGAAAACTTGAATGAAGATAATTTTTTGATGTATGCGGTGAAGTGTTACAGCTCACCGCATTGCATTATGTCAGAGTTTGAGGGAGATATCAAACGAACTAAGTATCTAAAGAGATTATTCCGTAGATATAAAGTGACCAAATCACTTAAAGAACGTTTGATATTGAATCACATCATTTTATTGAACAATGTTTTTGGCACAGAAGCCACAGCTAGAATATTGTTCTATAAGACTGATGAACGAGATTATGATATTTTGAAGACATTTCTGGACTATCTAAACCTTATGCCAGATGTGATTTGTGGAATTAACGGTAAAAACATACATACATCCGATATACCATTAAATTCAGGTGTTGTAGAAATATTGAGAAACATATGAAAACCTTTAAACAATTTGTTGAATCTGCCGCTTGGCAACGCAAAGAAGGTAAAAGAGATTCTGGTGGTTTAAACCAGAAAGGCGTTGACTCTTATCGTAGAGAACATCCTGGTTCTAAATTGAAAACTGCTGTTACAACTAAACCATCTAAATTGGATCCCGATTCTAAGTCAGCTAAACGCCGTAAATCATTCTGTGCTAGAATGTCTGGTATGAAGAAACGTTTAACTTCAGCAAAAACTGCAAAAGACCCAGATTCACGTATTAATAAATCACTGAGAAAGTGGAACTGCTAATGAAAACTTTTACACAATACATCAAAGAAGTTAAGAAACCAACAGGCGATTTAAAGAAAGCCTGTTGGACAGGTTATACAGCTGTTGGTACAAAGAAAAAAGGCGGCCGCACAGTTCCTAATTGTGTACCTGAAGCAAAAGACCATGAGTATTCAGACCCACACATGGCAGTTAATCAATTAAAAACTATCATGCACAATGCAGAAGAATTGGTTGAAATGTTGGGTGAACATACCGAATTGCCAGAATGGGTTGAATCGAAAATCACTTTGGCTGAAGATTACATTATGACTGTTGCAAATTACATGCGTAGTGAAATGCATGAAGAAACTATTGAAGAAGATGGTGGTGCCATGGGTGGTGGCGTTAATGTTGCAGCTATCGCAGGTTCTGGTGACTCAAGACTTCCTGCAAGTCAAAGAGAACCTGGTGTAAGTAAGAAACACAATCCAGTTATGAGAGGCTTAGGTAAAAGAAACCCACCTAAGATGTAAAATGTGGATTTTGAAATGGCTTCCTGATTGGATATTTTATGCAATACTATTAGCAGGTGTGGCAGGTTATCTTCTCACACACTTGTTAAAGTACATCCCAATTCCTATCCCCTTCATATACATGTACAAGACACCAGTTCAGTTGGTGTCTATTTGTCTCATTGCCATTGGAACTTATATGTCAGGTGCAATACATGACAA
>TBL_comb48_EPIDRAFT_1001278_pt1 | contig 18768 bp, 21 predicted proteins | sample TroBogEpilimnion_37_FD_10681 | JGI IMG/M metagenome (IMG submission 10681)
CGTCTCGCAAATCATTGACGAGGCTAGCGAAATTCTTGCTACAACTGATCAAACCAAGGTATTTCGCAAGCTAACTCAAGCGTTACAGGTTCTTATGGAATCTGGACACTATTTCCACACTAATGCGGAAGTAGATGTCTGCACAGGTTGGGACGGACAAACAATTACTCTACCTCGTGGTATTGAAGTGCCACTAGCAGTCAATGTTGATGGATCTCCTTCTTATTTCAGAGGCAGACTCTTTCAATATCATGTAAACAAGGGAGGAATGTATTCTCCTGTGTCGTGGGCATGGGATGACAGAGGTTTTGTAGCGACTCTGATGGACATCAAGCTACCTAGCCAACTTATTGCAGTGGCAGAGCATCAAAGTGATGTTGGAAAAACTTTGCGTATCCTTGGAAATGATTCCAACAATCGACCACTACGCTCAACTGCCGCAGATGGCACTCCTGTGGATGGTTTAATAATACCAATTCACTCACGGAGTGATTTCCCATTTGGAACGATACAACCAGATGGAGTGACAATTAGCACTCGGTCAGCATCCATCACGCCAATCAGCGAACTTCAATCATCGACGGCACACAATTTCCAATCAGGTCAATCAGTAGCATTCACCTCTAATTCTGGAACAATTCCTACTGGCTTGTCATCAGGACAAACTTATTATGTCGGAGTAGTAAATTCTCTTGTTGTTCAGCTATATCAGAATGCTCTTGATGCACAAAACGCCAACAATCCCATTTCTTTCTCCAGCATTGTTGGTTCAACAACAAATGGATTGAAACTAACGGATGCAAGGACAACGCAATTACTGACTGCAATCAATCTGCAAGCAATTCCTACAATTTCGATTACCTCTGCTAATGAGGTAACATTTTCACTTGGTTCTGCAACTGCTTTGCCTTCTCCTCTTGTTGCATCTCAAGTTTATTTTGCACAATCTCTTGATCCTTCAAATTTGCAAATCTACGGATCTCTTGCTGATGCAAACAATCAAACAAATCCAATTTTGCTTACTGGCAATAGCATAGGAGGTCAGCAACAATTCAATGTGGACATCAGAAAAGCGATGTCTCCAGTTACAAAACTTACTTTCTCTGTTCCTGATTATTTCTCAACTGGAGATGTTGTAGAGGCATACACGGCAGGAGGAACGCTACCAACTCCTCTTATCCAAGGACAGAACTACTATGTATATTCGATTGATCCTTACAACATCACACTGCACACAAATTCAGTAGACGCATCGACAGGATCTAATCCGATCATTTTCACAACTTCAGGAAGTGGTCAGAATTCAATCGTTAAACTGATTCCTGCATCTGTGAATGTCGGAGTAACAAATAATGTTGCGTATACTCCTAGTGCATTCAGTTTGCAGACTCCAACAGGTAGCGGAGCAAGTGCGTTAGCAGTAGCAGTAGGTTCAGTAACTGCTGTTTCTATTACTGCCGCTGGATCTGGTTACAATTCTGCTCCTACAATCAATTTTACTGCTCCTCCTGCTCCTCCTACTGGCACAAATCAGGAGACTAGGGTTGCACAAGGATATGCCGTCATGGTTGGTAGCGGATCAAGTCAGACTGTCGGTTCAATCGTCATAACCGATGGTGGATTGGGATATACTTCTGCACCTGCAATTACTTTTAGCGGAGGATCGCCAACGACCACGGCATCAGCAACGGCAACGCTTACAAAATCCTTTATTTCTTACTTCTTAATCCTTTCTGGAGGTAGCAATTACACGACTGCACCTCAAGTAACAATCACAGGAGGTGGAGGAACAGGAGCTACTGCAACGGCAAGTGTTGCAAATGGTCAACTTACGGCAATTAACATTGTTACAGAGGGAACAGGATACACCTCAAATCCATCAGTAACACTCACGCCTTCAACTGGTGTATTTGTTCAGTTTGCAAGCACAGGGACACTCCCATCTCCTCTAGTTGCTGGCACTGCATATCGTGCTGAAGCTCCTCTTTCTTCTACAAATGGCACATTCACAATCAAGGATGCATCATTCAATCCAGTTACGATTACTGACAATGGATCTGGTCAGTTCTACATCCAATTAAGTAGGACATTCGCAGTTACATTCAACAACGAATGGTCAGGAGATTTTTCAGGCAACACAAATGGAGATAAATTGTATTTCTCTTCTGATTATTTGTTCCCTGCAACGAATTCATCTCTAGGGTATGGATACATCACGAAGATCAACAACAACCTTGCTAAATTTTTTGCATCTCCCACAGATGCTACTGCTGGATTACCTGTAAAGACAGGATCTGTTGTGGTGACAAACGGAGGATACGGATACAGCAATTCTCCTTCAGTTTCATCAAGCGGAGGAGGAGGATCGGGTGCAACATTCAGTGCTTCTGTAACTGGTGGCGTAACTTCTTATACAATTAGCAAATCGGGAGCAGGTTATTTAACGCCTCCTGTAGCAGTTTTCTCTGGAGGAGGGGGAACTGGAGCAAGTGCTGTTACAACGATCGCTGGAGGCATTGTAACGAGCATACAGGTGCAATCAGCAGGAAGTGGATACACAAGCAATCCAACTTTAACGCTAGGTTCACAATGGTCGGGTGCAATTTCAGGAGTTACTTATGTTTCTGGTCAAGCAGTGATACTGAATCAGCAATTTACTGCAACAAGTGGTAATCTCTATACGGTCACTACGGCAGGAACACTTTCTAGCACATCTCCAACTGACACAACTGGCAATCCAGTATTAAACGGAACTGCTTATGTTGCATACGCAGGATCTGGAGCAACTGCTAGCGTAAATGTTACCAATGTGATTTCTGCAATTAGCGTTACGGCAGGAGGTAGCAACTACGCAACAATGCCTGTTCTAACGATCACAGATTCTACTGGAGTTGGAGCAACAGCAACTATTACTGACAATGCAATCCAAGTAACAGGAATCGGCACAGGACAGGCTTATTACGCAGTCAGGGAGTCAGCATACGCCAAAGCATACATCCCTTCTGACAATTCTACAAACGGAGCAAGCCTACTCGTTCCTAGTTCGACTCAATATCTTACAAATGGTCAGAGCGTAACTTTTACAACTACAGGCACGCTACCATCACCTCTTGTAGTAGGCACAAGCTACACTCTTAATCTCTATGGTGATTACATTTATCTCACCAGTTCAGGAAATCCTGTAATTTTTGCAGTTTCAAATGTTCCTACTCTTGCAAACGGAACAATGACCATGAACAACGCAGTGAATTTCACTGCACTTGGTTCAACAACTCTTGCTGTTCCTAATTCTACTTATGAAACAGGGATGCAAGTCATGGTTCGTCCAAATCCAAATGACTCGTTGCCAAATCCTCTTTCTCCAGAGGCATCATCCACCACAAATTCCTATATCGATGCATTTGTTAATGGAGGAATAGTCAACCTCTACAATGCAAACTCGTATTACGCTCGTTTTGTAGACGGAAACACAATTTCACTCTACACAACTCAACAGCAAGCAATCGCAGGAGGCACGACAGGATTGGTTACCTACCTTTCCACAGGAAATACTCTTTCAAGTTCTTTCCAGATTGATGCAATCCTTCCACCAATCCTTGTAAAGTCTGTTGCTCATGTTGAAAAACCACAGACAAACGGATATGTGAGTTTGTATGCATACGATTACGGCAGGAACAATGACACAACATTGATTGGTCAATATCATCCTGCTGAAGTAAATCCTCAATATCGCAGAATTCGTATTGGTCAATCATGTGCTTGGGCAAGAATCCTGTATCGTGTTAGCCGACCTGACATTACCAGTGTTTACGATTACATTCCTTTAGAGAACACTCGTGCAATTCTTTGTGCTTTGCACGCAGTTGATCTTGAAGATAAAGATTTCTTTGAACAGGCACAAAAATACATGGCGTTGGCTATCGGTTATCTGCACTCACAGAACGAGAGCATGGAGGGTCATGCGATGATGCCTCCACAGATTAACAATATCACTTATGGAGATGGAACCGATCCTGTGATTGATTCTGACTTCTATGGCACATACTAATGAAATCTCCAAACATCACAGCAGGGAGACAACACAAAGTCACTGCGGCATGGATTCATGGTGTAAATAGCGTCAGAAACCCTTGGACACTCCCTCCTGATCAATTCAAATGGGGAGTAAATCTTAATTGCAGAGGAGGAATAGCTCAAACTCGCAACGGATTCGGAATGCGGCTATCTCTTCCAAACGGAAATTTCCAAGGTGGGATAATTTTCAAGTCAAACAAGCAATTTACTGCTCAATCAAGCGTTACAAATCTTTCTGGAGTAGTTATCAATACTCCCAATCAAATATACACTCCAGAAGGAACAGGAATCACGGCAACTGAACAGCATTATGCGGTTTTTTGCGTTGATGGGAAAGTTTACTGGTCACCTTTTCCTTTAGTTCAGCCTGAATCGTGGACTGACTATCAGTTAACAGGCATCACGCTTGATCCAAATGTTCCAGAGGTCAATTTCTGCATCGCAACGCAGTCTGCACAACTGAATAACACGACAAGTTCAACATCTGTCACTCCTTCACACAAAATCCTTATCATTCAAGACGGAATAAGCAAACCTGCATATTGGGATGGGTCAGATAAAACAGGTGGACAATCCACGAGTATGCCAATCGGATATTGGATGGCATATTCAGGAAATCGTTTGTGGATAGCAAATGGGAATATCGTATCTGCCTCTGATTTAGCCAATCCTCTAGGATGGACAGAAAGGACGCAGGGAGCAGGGAGAGGAGATTTCAATATAGAAGGTGTAGTGACAGGATTGTGCGACTACATCGGTCAGAACACTCAAACCAATCTGTTTGTTTTCACAAACAAATCAACTTACACGCTAGAAAGCGGAGTTTTAGATAGAGCAATGTGGGCTACCACAGCAAATTTCCAATCTACGCTTTTCCCTACGGTCGGTTGCATCGCAGGAAAGAGTATTGCCTTCCAAGCAGGAATGATGTGGTGGTACTCACAGGGAGGTCTAGTCAGCGTCGATGTCGCTACATCAAATTATTTGTCTAGTCAGGTGTTGTTCAAAGATACCGAGATGGCAAAAGCAAAACGATTGATGGCATCTGACTACACAGGAATTTGTGCGGCATCGTTTGAAAACTATTTGATGGTTTCAATTCCTTACCTTGAGCCTCTCAATAGTGCCACGATGGTCTTGGATTATGCGGCGGCAAGTGAGTGGAGAGATGGAAAGATACCAGCATGGGCAGGAGTTTGGAACGGAATCAGACCTATCAACTGGTCAAGTGATGTGATTGATAGCCAACCTCGCATATTCGCTTTTTCAGTCGATTACGCACCTACAAACGATGGTTCATTTAATCATTTGTGGGAAGCATTCTTGCCAGAGAGATATGACACATATCTTCACATCAATCAGGACGGCACAACTCAAGATTACATCAGCAGGATTTATTGTCAGATGGAGACTGCTTTGCTAGGTGATGAAATGGATCTCAAGCAAATAGCTTACGGAGATTTAGACTGCTCACAAATTGCAGGTACGGTAGATGTAAAAGTTTCGTATCGTGGCACAAAAGGAACATATCAACCGATCCTGAATACAAGGATTCTTGCTGTAAATGATGCCTATCAATACGACACAAGTTCCAGTGATTCTACTATCAATTCTTTAGGGATACTTCAGACGCAACAACGCAGACTAACTACAGAGAATGTTCAACGCAATTCAACGGACAAGTCTTGCGAATCCCCACTGACTCTGGATGTAGACAAATGTTTTTCTTTCCTAGTGGAATGGTGTGGTCAATTCGGTTTGGATTCGATTCGTATGTACATGGATCCGTGGCCTGACAAATCAGTTGGAATGCCTAGTTCTAATGAAACGACAGGATGTGTCGTGGGAGAAAACGGATCAACAATCAATGTGAACTTAAACCCTGCACCACAGGAATCAGCAGGTAATAAAATTACAACTTGGAATAGCACACAAACACGAACCTACACAAACAGGTGCAACTCTGGTTCAGTTCCTGCTGTTTCTGCTACGGCAACGGCATCGTATGTTTCTTACATCTCACAGACTGATGCAGACACACAGGCAGGAATGCTAGCGTTGCAAAATGCTACTAATGCCGCTAATCAGTATCGAAACGCACATCCTTGCTCATAATGCCAACTATTGCACAAGCCAGCATTCCTGTTACGAAATTTGCCAATACCTACATGAGTCCTTATGGCAATGATGGTGTTATTCCATTGTATTCCAGTATTCCTATAAATTATCAGACTTCTGGCGATTGTTTGCCTTGCGTTTTGTGCGGAAATTCGATTACTAGACAAAATACGATTAGTCAAACAGCAACAACATTACAACCAACTACACCTACAGGCATTCAACTAGCAGTAGGAGTATAAATTCATGAGAGATCCAATCACATATAAATATGTTCCCAATACTACAGAAGAGTATTCTAAACTCCAAAATTTTGCTGAATCGTTTGAGCATAAAATTACTCCTCATCCGAATGTCAGCACTTTTGCTCATTATCGTGGGAACGAACTTTTTGGATACTCTGACCATGTGTTTTTACCTACAATATATCCAGCATTTCATCCCGAATTCACTCGACCAAGAGATGTAATTCAAGTCATGAGTGATTGGCGTGCTCACACTCAATTATCAGGCAAATTAAGCTACATTGGCGTGCCAATTCCATCAGATAAACAGAGAGCTAATTTCCCACATGAAATTATGGGAAAACTTGGACTTGTCAGATTAGAACGAGAAGTATATTCTCCACAATAATTATGGGTAGCTCCTCTGTAAATCCTAGTCAGTATATTTCAACTCCTGATAATGCCACGGAGTTGCAATTATTGGGCAATTTTGGTCAATCGGGTGCAAATGCATTACGAAACCAAAATGCTCTTTTGGTGGCAGGATCAAAGATGCCATTTGAGACTTACAATCCTGATCTTTTCAGTCCTGTTGGAGCAGGAAATCAGGCAACTCAATTAGCAAATATAGCGGCATACAGGAATCGCCAACTTGAGCAACAGCAGAATCCTAGTGCTTATGCGGCTAGGCAAGCATTGTCAAAAGCGGCAGAGCAGGATGTGTCTCCTGATTTTTGGCAGAAACAGATGGATCAGTGGGCTAAATCAAAAGGTCTAGAAAACGCTTTACAAACAGGGACTGCACCTACTTCATCTTTCGGACAAAGTGCGTTTGCAGATGCCGCTACTCCTCAAGGAATGGCATTTAGGAATGCAAACCTTGCACAAGCTCAACAACTTATTGGTAATGCACCTACAGGTGGGTATATCGATCCTGCGGCGGCAATAGCGGCACAGCAAGCGGCACAAGCACAAGCAGTTCAGGCTAGAAACGCTAGAAATGCGGCAGTTCTCGGTGCTTCTCAAGGAATCAACCAATCAAATATGGATTGGATCAACTCGTTGATGGGATCTACCTCAAGTGCGTTGAATGCAAACAATAAAAACTGGCAGAATTACCAACAGGCAATGCTTCAAGGAGCAGTCAACAATGCGGCATCACGCAATTCCATGTTTGGCAACCTGCTAGGTGCTGGTGGAACACTTGGATCTGCATACATACAAGGAATGGGTGGATTGGGAGGAGCAGGTGCTGGTGCTGGTGCAGGAGCAGGTGCGATTGGTGCTGATGCTGGAGCAGGTGCTAGCGGAGCAGGAATGAGTTCTGGAATGCTTGATGCGGCACTTGCGGCAGATGCGGCGGCATAAAAATTTAACAAGTGAACAACTAACCGATTAAACTTATGGGTGGACGAAATAGTTTCGCAAGCAGTGTATTCAATCCAAACAATATGTATGGATGGAATGGAAAAAAAGGTGGAAATGCTAGTCCATTAGCAAATGGTTTTACTGCGAGTCCGGAGTGGATTCAACAAGTCCAGATGCAACAATTTTTGTCCAATCAAGCCACTCAACAACAGCAACTTCAGAATCAAGCTATTCAGGCAGAACGGCAAGCTATTAAGAATACTGAAATTCAAAACGCTCAATCGGCTCAAAATCAAGGAGAGCAACAGGCAAAACAGCAGTTGGGTCTGGAAAACCAAGCTCAACAGGCTAAAGATGCTGGTCAATTAGCCGCAGAACAGAAAATGGCTCAAGGTGCAGGTACTGCCGCAACTGGAGGTGCATACAACATTCCTAATGCCATGACAAATCAACTCTCCAACCTTCGTGGTGCGGCGGCAGGATTGCCTCAAACTGCGGCTAATCAGGCGGGAAGTCAAATGCCTCCTGTGAATCCAGCAGGAAGCCAAATAGGTAACTCTGCAAACACAATTCAGCCTACCAATCAAGGCAAACAATTCGGAGGTTACTAAAATGGCAACTTCCGTAGAAACAGGAGGTGCTTCATTCAATCCGATTGCAGTATCTGGTTATGTTCCACCTCTTGCGGCACTTAAACCTCTTTCTTTCAAGCCAGCAGTAGAGTTTGCTCCGTTGGCAGGATGGTCTGTGCCTAGCAGTCAACCTGAACTGATTTCAGCAGGATTGCAAACTGGTCTGAATGCTATTTCACGAGGAATTATTGCCAAGTATCAGGATCAAGCGTATGTGCAGGGACAGAAAGAAAGAGGTCTTGCGGCGGCACAACTTGGAAATGCTCGACTTCAAGAAACTATCCGTCATGACAAAGCAATGGAGAACAGAGTCAACTCTGCACTTCCTCCTGACTATACTATTGGAGAAGATGGGCAAAGTGACACAGAACAAACAAGCACGGATGATTCCGATTCAACATTTGCTCCTTCAAACATCGGTGGAGAAAATCCTTTTAACACAATAAATCTTCCTGACGATCAGAATGGTTTTGATACAGGTATTCTTCCATTAAGCCGCACAGGATTATCAACTACGGCAAGCAATTATTCAGCAACCCAAAATCCTGCTCTTGCGGCACTTTCTCAAGTAAATTGGGGTGATGTTTCAGCACAATACAAGGGAGCAGGAACACCAGCAAATAGTTTTGTTCCTACAACTACAGCATCATCTGATTGGTTGAGGAATCCAAAAGCAGTTACTGGACAACTTGCGAATCTTGGAGGTATTCCTAATAACGCAATGCCAGTAGTCGGTCAGATGATAAATCAACTCGGCAACGAACCACAGCAACAACAGCAAACTGCTCCTGCAACAAAACAAACTTGGGGAGTACCTCGTGCGGCATTCAAAGATTATCAATCAGCACAGAAATACATTGATTCACAAAGAGGCAATCCTGATTGGTATCCATCAGGAACACCTAAACCTGATAAATTTGGAAACTTCATTATCCCTTGGAAGGCACAAAATCCTCTTGCAGTTCAACAACACAAGGATTTAGCAAGTCAAAGAGACTCAAGAATCAATTTGCTTATTGGAAATCAACTTTCACAAGATCCAAGAAGGTTTGAGGGAGAAGATAATGTAAAAGCATATCAGAGTCAGCGTGGACTGATGCAAATGCTAGTTCGTTTGTCTCCAACTTATGAAGCGGCAATGAAAGATCCTGTTCATAGTGCAATTCCAGATCAAGGTATCGCTCAACTGATGGCACAGGCAGAATCTGGAGGTGTACCTGCTATTTCCACGATTGAAGGGTATCTTCATAGTCAGGGTATTTCTGACACAATCGAAATCTTGAAAAATAAAGCGATGGGTGGAAATTCTGGACTTTCTTCCGCACAAAGAAATCAGATTTACGACCTTCTGTTGCAAGAGGCAAAAGCACAAGGATCTCTGGCTAATCAAACCGTGGATTCGTATCACGATACATACAAGGATCGTGTAGATGATCCTGAAAAGTATATTCATCACTTTATTCTGCCAAAAACTAAAGAAGAAGCTATGCAGGAGGCATCAGGATTGTTGCCCATGATTCAACAAGCAAAACAGGAACGAGATGCGGCAGAACAATCTGGTGATCGTGAGACATTCACAAAAGCAGATAAGCACTGGCATGAGTTGAGCAATCAAGCATGGATGCTAAAGCATCAGATTGATAATGCTACAGGTCACATTATCAACATGGAAGACATCCTGCATAAACCTCAAGGATTCCTGTCAGCAGTTCCAATCACTGCAATCAAGCCAGAGGGATTGAAAATGCTAAAAACGAGAGCACAAGGAGAATTAACACCACAGGATTACGGAGTGGTACAACCTGTTGCCCCAACGGAGTAAATTTATGGCAGGACAAGACACAAACGATCCTTTCTCGCAGTTGGCATCAATTGCCTCAAGCGACACAAATGTTCCTGCAACCACGCAAACAAATGCACCTTCAAATACAGGAACAAATGTTTGGGATCAACTTTCGTCGGTAGCCGCACCTCCTCCAGCATTCGTAAATCCAAAGGAAAAGCCAGAACCTATTACAAAACAAGATCGTGAAAAGACTACTACTGCTGGATTATCAGGAGCAATAGTCAGGGGTACAGCACCTACAACAATAGGAGCAGGATTAGGAGCAGTTGGCGGAATGGCATTTGAGAATCCTATTGGTGGTGCAAAAATTGGTGCTTCCGCAGTTCCAATCGGGGATATGTTTGTGGATAGCATTAACAAAGTTTTCAAAACTCACTATGTGACTCCATCTGATGCCGTAACTCACCTTCTGGACAAGGCAGGAGTAGAAGAACCACGCACACAGGCAGAAAGGATTGTTTATCAACTTTCTCGCACAGGAGCAGAGTCATTAGGAACCGCAAAGGGATTAGGCGAGGCATCCACGATGGTCAACAATCCGATAGCCAAAGGTGTCATGGCAACGATGGGTGAAAAACCTATTGAGCAGGGAATAATCGGTGCTGGAATGGGAGGATTGCAACAAGGAGTAAAAGAGGCAGGAGGAGGAATACCCGCACAGATTGCTATTCCGTTAGCGGCATTGACAGCATACGGAGGAGTAAAATCAATGATACCTACTGCTGGAGAGGCTCTGCAATCTATTGTTCCCACAACCATAAAAGCGATGTCAGGAAACAAAGAGGCACAACAAGCGTTAGCAAGTGCCGCCGCACCGAATCCTGCAATACAAAAAGCCGCAACTGATCTTGGATTAAAAAATCTCCCTGCAGAGTTTCTTTCAGCAAATCCCCAATATCAAGGAATGGCACAAGTGGTTAAGTCAGTTCCGGGTTCTGCCAGAGGAATTGTTCAGAATGAGGCAATTCAAAAAATTGCTAATCGTGCTGACAAATTGATTACTGATCTTGGAGGAAAAACTGATTGGAGCCAACTTGATCAAGGTGTAAAATCAAATATGTTGGGAACAAAGAAAGAGTTAGAAGATCAAGCAGATCAACTTTATTCACTTTTGGGTGAAAATTATAATACCGGAACACCAACTCCTGCAAGCAACGCAGTAAAAGCAGTAAGAGAACAATTAGAAAAATTAGGAGGAGATCCAGAAAATTTAAGTTCATTAGAACAAAAGATTCTTTCTAGGCTAGCACCTCAACACAGAGGAACAGGAACTACGATCGAACATCCAAGTTACGAGTTGATAGATAGCATCAGGAAACAAGCAGGAGATGCATTAAATCGTTCTGGTCCATTCAAAGATGAAGTAAGCGGAATTGCTAAAAAATACTATGCTTTATTAAGCGAGGATCAGGCACTAGAGATGCAAAGAGCAGGTTTTCCTGAACTGGCAAAAGCGGCAAAACAGAGTGTTGCAATTAGAAAAAAACTTGAAGATAACATTGTTAATCTTTTCGGAAATGAAGTGCAAAAAAACTTTACAGATTCACTTCAAAGCTCCGTGCAAAACTTACGCAAGGGAAATGTCGCAGATTTCAAGAACATTATAGAAAGTGTTCCACCGGATCTGCGGCAACAGGTTGCAGTATCTGGATTGCAAGCGGCATTCGGAAAATCCGCACAAAACAATGCTTTGAATTTCAATACCTATTCAAAATGGTACGAAGGTTTATTGAAAAACAAAGAAGCGTATTCTGCTTTAGCAACTCATTTGCCTAAAGATTCCTTAAAACAACTGGATAATCTTTATTTGATTTCAAAGAACATCAACAACGCTTTGGGAAAAGAGGTACGCACAGGTTTGATTTCCGAAGCATTCAAAGCTCCTGAAACGATGGTTTCAAAAATACGAGACATAGGCAAGCGTGCCCTTGTTGGAGCAGTTGTGGGTGCTCCTGTCGCTGGCGTTGGGCATTATATGGGATTCCCGAATCTAGGTAACGAATTGGGAGGTGCTTTGACGCTAGGAGTCGCTGGAGCATTGGGCAAAAAGGGAACTGCTTTACAGCAAGCGGATGAATTCTTAATGTCTAAAGATTTTGCTGATCTAGTAAAAGCAAGCAAGAGCAACTCACGCATTTTCAGCGAAACATCCAACAGGGTTGCAAATTCTCCATCATTTAAGAAATTTGCTGATGCGGCTAAAATTCCTGTCGCACAAAGAGCAGGATTCTTTGCAAATTTACTCAATGAGAATCAAAATCAAAATCAGCAAAACCCTTAATAATTGCAAGGACAAGAAAACTCTAATACAATAACCCGATGCCACTACGAATTTGCTCTAGCCAGAATTGTTTCACAAGAAACCTAAAAGCCGAAATTAAGGCAGGAAAACCCATTAAACAAGCACTTGCGATTGCCTATTCCACAAAACGCAAAGCAAAATCAAAAGGGAAATAAACAAAATGGCAAAATCAATTTCAGAATTAAAAGATCCGGCAGATGTAGTTGCTCTTGTTGTAGACAACGGATTGTTCGTCGAGATTGCGATCAAGTTAGCGAAAACTTATAAGAAAGTTTATTACTATGTTCCGTGGGAAAGTGCATTTGCAAAAATGAATCTCGGCATGATCGGAACAGGCATGGAAGGAATTGAAGTTGTCGATTCAATTTATGGTGCGCATTTTGACGATGTGGATTTATTCGTATTTCCAGATATTTATTTTGGATACGAGCAGGAGATGTTGGAAAAAATGGGGAAAAAAGTTTGGGGTAGCAGAACCGGAGAATGCCTTGAACTTCAGAGGGAGGGAATGAAAGAAATTCTCAAAAAGTTGGATCTTCCTGTCGGAAAATTTACTCACATTAAAGGCATCGCTAATCTGCGTGCGTTCTTGAAAGAAAACGAGGATGTATATGTTAAGATCGACAAGTATCGTGGTACTTTTGAAACATTCCATTCAGCCAACTACAAAGAAGTTGAACCAAAGCTAGACGAGGTAGAATACTGCATCGGAGCGTTCAAACATACGATCGAATTTACGGTCGAGGAGGCACTACCGGATCGTGTTGAAGTCGGCACTGATTGCTGGGTAATCACCGACGACAACGGAGTTGCACATTATCCAGAGCATACGATTTCTGGCATCGAAATTAAGGATGTTGGATTCGCAAGCATCTTCAAAAAATATGCAGACATTCCTGAAGTCGTTACTCGGTTCAACGAGAGGATGAAACCAGTGTTCGGCGCATACAACTGGCGTGGATTTATGTCAACCGAGGTGCGTATCGGGAAAGACATGAAACCCTATATGATCGACCTCTGCGCTCGTGCCCCATCCCCTCCAAACGAGTTGTATCAGGAGCAGTATAGCAATCTAGCTGACTGCATTTGGGCAGGAGCAAACGGAGTGGTAATCGAACCGGAGGCAACTTCTAAATACGGAGCAGAGATCATGCTTCATAGTTCTTGGGCAGATAAAGGTTGGCAACCAGTAACCTTCCCTCCGGAACTTCGTGATCGTGTTAAGCTACGCAATGCTACCAAGATCCAAGATGTTTACTATGCTATTCCGCAAGCGTGTGGATTGCCAGAGGTTGGTGCTGTTATTGGTCTCGGCAACACGCTCAAGGAAGCTCTCGACAACGCAATGGAGAATGCAGAACAAGTTTCCGGTTACTACATGGAAGCTAAAATGGGCGCGATTGACGACATCAAAGAGCAGTGCAAAAAATTGGATGAACTTGGACTTGATATGTTCAATGAAAAGCAGTCCGAGTAACCCTCCAGAGAATCCTCCTTTGCCTCGCAGGGAGGAAGATATTCCACCTTACAAATGAGAATCGAAGTCAAATCGGTAGATCCATCTGCTATTCGCTACAATACTTGTGGTGATTGGATATGGCTACCGGATGGATCATTACTCGTTAATGTTCCGGATTACGGAGGTCAGGAAAATAGCGCATTTCTTGTTGCTATCCACGAAATTGTTGAAGCGTGGTTGTGCAGGAAGCATGGCATCACCGAGGAGGAAGTTTCAAATTGGGATAAAAATCATCTTGATGCGGAAGAACCAGCAGAAGTTGCAGGATCTCCATATATGCACGAGCATAGCATCGCTACGCAGGTCGAGTTAAAGATTTGTGCAGGATTAAATTTAGATTGGAACAAACACAACGATTGGGTTGGTCGTGCCGCAGATGAAGTTGACCGGAGAATTGCAAGCGGAGTAAAACCTCCAAGACTACTTTTGGAAGGATCACGATTTTGGGCGGAGTTACATTTGTTCGCACTACGAGTCAACAGCAGTAACTATTGTCATGACTTCTGGCTACAGCAGTGGATATTATCACTACCATTTGACGGATGTCCGTGCGAACAGCATCTAAAAGAATTCTTGCGGAATAATCCTGCCGATTGGAATGACTTCTTTGCTTGGACAATTAAGTTGCACAATTCGGTAAACGAGAGAATTGGGAAAGATACACTTTCCGTGGACAAGGCAAGAGAATTGTGGAAGAATCGGAGCTTTTAAGGAAAAAACTTTTTTAAGAAAAGTGTAACTTTTCGCTTTACTAACTTCGTGGAAAAGGATTTAATGATCCTCGTCAGTCAAACAATACATAACATCAAACACATACAACAATGCTCGTACTAGGCACACAAACAGGCAGTCTCATCAACCATGTCTACTCAACATTTAGCAGTCATGCTCCAGAAGTTGGCATGGGTGCAACCATGCTAGGATGGACGGACAGGCATGCCGCTACAATTGTAGAGGTCAGCAAGGATGGACGGAAAGTTGGAATCATTCGGGACATTGCAACTCGCATTGACAAGAATGGAATGAGTGAAATGCAGGAATACGCTTTCGAGCGTGGTACTGGAAAACCATCCTACTACACACTCCGCAAGAATGGCAAGTGGGTAGCGCAGGGACAGGGATTCAAAAACGGATCACGCATCGTAATCGGTGCTCGTGACGAATACTACGATTTCAGCTTCTAAAAATCACCGGAGAGAGGTTCAATCCCTCTCTTCACCAAACAACAACAACACATACATACAAAACACCATGATCCAAGCACACTACAAATCCAAGAAGGCACTGAAAGAAAGCGTAGGTCAGCCTCTCAAATACAACGAGACATCCATGTTCGGAGAGGAATACAAAGCAGATGGAACATTCTGCGTAGCAGATTACTCGCCATCACGCAAATGGTTCGCACAAATCACCATGAAAAACGGAATCATCTTCAAAGTTTCCTAACTATGATAATCGAAATTACCAAAGACAACATTCCCAAAACCAAAAACCAACTCAAAAATATGATCATCGACGCCATCAAAAAACCATCGTTCCAAACTCACAACGACATCAAAATCAGTGTAAATGGAACTTGCTTGCAAGGATATATCACTTGTCCTTTTTCAAAACTTGTAGAGACATTCGGCAATCCAATGATCGGAGATTTCGACAAGACGGATGTAGAGTGGAATATCACATTTGCTGACGGAACTATCGCTACCATTTACAACTGGAAGAATGGTAAAAACTATTGCGGTGACGAAGCACAGGAGGTAGAGGAAATCACCGATTGGAACATTGGAGGTAAATCCCAAAATGCTTGTGTAGAAGTTTACAAAGCAGTTTTCAAGCAACCATACGGCATCGGAATGGAGTAAATATATGACAAAAGATCACGAACTTAAAATCCTAGACGAAGCTATCAAAAAGCTAGGAGCAGATAGTTACCTGCAACAATGGCTTTATCAAGTCAGAGATGAAGTTGAGGCAATGATGCGTGCGGATCTATATCCGGATTGCAAAATCCAAGACACAATAAATACCTGTGAAAAAATTAAGCGAGAAACAAGAGAGCAGTTAGAAATCATGGATACACAGGCAAAGGCAAAATCTCAAAAATTGATAGAGGATACTCGCAAGCATTGTTATGAAATTAGGCAGAGGAGTATTGTATTTTTGGAGGATGCGATTAAGATCATTCGGTAATGATAATCATCACGGACAAAGATACGGATGCACCGGAAGTTCCTCCGATCAATTCATACTCTGAATTCCGTGACTTTGTTCAAAATGACATGAGCAGGATAAACCAGTACGGATGTCAGCGCACATCATACTACGAAGGCAACTACTACGGAGTATCAGTTGCCATCCCTACTGGTTATGCCTGTCAGTGCATGGAATACCAACCGATAGACACAGAGTAAATCTATGGGCTTCCGCAGAATAATGAGTATCGTTATTCGTGGTCAACGATGGGAAGTTGGATTCGGCTATCCGAACAAAACAAACGGACAAGTTAACGATGGATTATGCGACTACGAAAAAAAGCGCATCATAATTCATTCCAAGAAAAACGGAAGGAAGTGTAGCCTCGCAGATGCAGTCTTTCACGAAGTTGCGCACGCACGACTACCGGATCTCAACGAGGATGCAATCACCGAGTTAGGAGAGATTGCGGCAAAAGTTTTTTCACGATGCCTGACGGATGAAGAAAAACAGAGAGTCCGTGGGGTCAAAAATAGATAAACATTTTAATTTACATTATTACAAGAATCGACCATAATGATGATGTAAGTTAAACATCAACCAATACATAAATAACATGGAAAACAAACTACCATCCACGCTAGCAGAAGCTCGTCAAATGTGCGAGACAGCATTCCAAGACGAACGAGTCAGTTCAGTCAATATGCAGATGTCATGGGGCGACATCATTTGCGTTCATCGTGACGGAAGATACACGATGGAGGAAATTCACTAATCACCATCCAACACACACATCCACTAACAAATATACATACATGAAGCTAGGATACGAAACACCGGAAGAAAATCAGAAACCAGATCCGGAGGAACAATCAGCAGGAAGAATGCCTGATGACTATAGCGACGATGCAGAGGCACTAGCATCAGCAGGATTCGGCACAGATGAAGATTACGGATACTACGGAGGTGACGAATGAACGCTGTCATCATCAATAGAAGTTTCTACGAGGATGCAGTTGCAACCGGACATCCAATCCCTCCGCAGTCTGGTTATCACAGCACGAAAGACAAGTTGTTCATCGACGCAGAGGATGCACGCTTTCCCAACATCCTACGCATCGCAGTCCTTCGGTATGACGCAGGATGCAAGCGTGCTAGGGAAGCTATGCGCTGGTTCAGCTTGCAACTCACACAGCAGGACAGGGAGAAGATCCTATCTAAAGTTGGAGGCAAGGAGCTAGTCGCAAAAAACCCTAGCTTCAGCAGTCTCAACTAGACCGGAAAATAGTTAAACATTTCGCTTTACACTTCTACAACGATGCTCGTAAACATACGAAAAAAAGATTAACAATTTACTTTACAAAACACCGGAAAAAGACGACACTAATATCGTTAAGCAATCAACACATACAACCAATACATCAATGAAAAACATCATCCTTAAAAACCCAATAACTGGTCTTTACTATACGGAAGAAACTCGTTCATTTACCGCAAATCGCAGTAATGCTACTGCGTTAGATTTATTGGGTGCTACTACAATATCATATTGCTTTAGTCATCCTAGCATGAATATACCACGACCAATCCAAGAAATCGCATAACCATAAACCATACATACATAAATACCATGAAAGTAGTTTCACTCACCGAGCAAAAAATCACCAATGTGCGGTATCGTTTAGAAGGAGTACCCGATTTCGGAGTAGTCATCTACACGGATAGCTACAACGAAAACGGAAAGATCGTCGATACCTTTATGACAACAGAACAAGGATACACCATCAAGATCCCTGCTCTTATGGATCAGATCGTAGATGCAGTTTCCTCGTACTCACCAGCAGAATAAATACTATGATCAAACTAATCAACGGACAGGACGAAACATTCATCAAAGAGGCAAAAGATTTATCGTTGCGTCTCTACACTACAATCTACAACATATGTGAAAGTCACTCTTACACCTGCTATGAGTTACGCATGATTATCGCAAATATGATTATCGCTGAACCTAACCTAAAGCATCTCGTCAAAGATGAGATTGAAGCACTGGAAAATAAATACAAAAAATAATATGCACGCAGGATGTATCGTTAAAATTCGTCCCGAATGGGAAGGTGGTTTTGAGGAGTACCAAGTCACCGAGTGGAATGGTGACAGAGGATTCATCGAACCTTTAATTTGGAGTCACGGAGGAATCCGTCCAACAGAATGTGTTCGTTCAGAAATGATCGAACTAGTAAGCAAAATAAACAACAACAAATAAACACATGAAAACATATAGAATCGTGCGGTTTACAATGAACAAACGGCACAAGATCATCAGCACAGGACTAACGCTTGAGGAGGCTCAAGAACACTGCAATGACGCAGAGACAAGCTCCAAGACATGCTCCGAGGCAACGCTACGATATGTCGGAGAAAACCCTGAACTAAACCCATGGTTCGACGGATATGAGGAGGAACTATCATGAAAGAAAGCTACACTTGTA
>TBL_comb48_EPIDRAFT_1001287_pt1 | contig 18689 bp, 17 predicted proteins | sample TroBogEpilimnion_37_FD_10681 | JGI IMG/M metagenome (IMG submission 10681)
GTTGGGATTAGCCCGAAGGGGCGCGGCATGGATGCCGCGCGTCGCTAGGAGGGCAGGATGCCCTCTCTAGCGACCCCCGACAAAACCGAGGAGCGCAGGAAGCAGCGGCAATCGAGCCGCCTTTTCTTTGGATACTTTCTTTTGGCGGAGCAAAAGAAAGTATCTCGCCCTCGGGTGCGAATACCCGATTCAAACAATCGTCGCGATAGCGACCTCATTATTTGTTTTTTAAACCGCTGAATGGCTGCGTAACATCAGTTATTCACAGATTAACGCAACCTCCAAGACAATGTTTCACCAGCTTTAAGTGGCGTAATGCTATGTTCAGCGTCTCCATAAATGGATGGAACCGTCCAAGTTTGTTTTTCTAAAGTGATTGTCGTGGTATTTCTGGGTAAGCGATAAAAGTCTGCACCATAAAAGCTGGCAAAACCTTCTAGCTTATCTAAAGCATCGGCTCGCTCGAAAACTTCGGCATAAAGCTCTATGGCGGCATGGGCGCTGTAACAACCTGCGCAGCCACAAGCTGTTTCTTTTAATGAGCTCAAATGAGGTGCACTGTCTGTCCCTAAAAAGAACTTTGGATTGCCACTCGTTGCTGCTGCCACTAAAGCCAAACGATGCTGTTCGCGTTTAAGTATCGGCAGGCAATAAAAATGTGGGCGTATGCCGCCAGCTAGTAAGGCATTGCGATTGAATAATAAATGTTGCGGTGTAATTGTGGCAGCAACTGTCTTAGCGGTGGCTTTTACAAATTGTACCGCTTCGCTAGTGGTGACATGTTCCAAGACAATACGCAAAGCAGGGAAGTTTTTAACGATAGTGTTTAAATGCGTTTCAATAAATAACCGCTCACGATCGAATATGTCGCAGTGTTCATCAGTCACTTCACCATGTATCAATAAAGGCAGATTATATTTTTCTAACGCAGACAGTGCAGGAAAAATAGCCGCAATATTAGCAACTCCTGCATCTGAATTGGTCGTCGCACCCGCTGGATAGAGTTTAAAGGCAACAACCGCGTCAGACTCTGCGGCTAATTTTATATCAGCTTCGCTAGTCTTACCGGTTAAATACAAAGTCATCAGCGGCGTAAAATCCATACCAGCAGGCAGTGCTTGCAATATTTCATCTTGATAGATTAAAGCCTGAGCCACTGTGGTGACTGGTGGCTTTAGATTTGGCATGATAATCGCACGGGCAAATTGCTTAGCAGTATGTGGCAATACGGTTTTTAAAAGTGCTCCGTTTCTAACGTGAGTATGCCAATCATCGGGACGAGTAATGGTTAATGTTTTCATTGTTGGCGCTGTGTCTGTAAAATAGCCGGTTATTTTATAGTAAGTGCTTGGAAAAGCTAAATACAGTCCTTATTGTAGTTATTATTTTGTTATCGGAGTGGTAAATGCCAATTTACGAATATCAATGTCAATCTTGTGGTCATGAGCATGAAGCCTTACAAAAACTCAATGCNGAGCCACTTTTGATTTGCCCGGCCTGTACTAAGCCGGAACTCATGAAAAAAATATCTGCCGCTGGCTTTCGTCTAAAAGGTACGGGTTGGTATGAAACCGATTTTAAGAGCGGCACCAAGAAAAACGTGGCGGGCGAAGCCTCGCCAAAAGCTAGCACACCTAAAGCTGAAAGCAGCGCTAGCTCTAAAAATTAATTAATAAAGCAGGTGCAAGGCACAAGGCTAAAGGCGAAAAAACACGCTTTGCCTTGCGCCTTTAGCCTTTTTACTTTTCATTTTAACTATACATCACAGGGAAAATTATGCGTACCCACAAGTGCGGAGAATTAAATACACAACAGCTAGGTGAAACCGTTTCAATTTGTGGCTGGGTACACAGACGCCGTGATCACGGTGGCGTTATTTTTATTGATTTACGTGACCGTGCCGGCTTGGTGCAAGTTGTTGTCGATCCTGATGTCGAAGCGACTTTTGCCATTGCTGAGCAAGTACGCAGTGAATATGTGCTTAAAATTACAGGCCTAGTCCGTGATCGTCCAGCAGGCACTTTGAATGCTAATATGCATTCAGGTGCGATTGAAATATTAGCTAAAGACATTGAAGTCTTAAATGAATCTGAAACGCCTCCGTTCCCAATCGAAAGTGAGATAGAAGTGAACGAAGAATTGCGCTTACGTTATCGCTATATCGATTTACGACGTACAGTCATGCAAGAAAAGATGAAAGTACGTCGTGATGTAACGCGCATTTTAAGAAACTTCTTAGATGATAACGAGTTTTTTGAAATTGAAACGCCTTATTTAACGAAAGCAACCCCTGAAGGTGCGAGGGATTACATCGTGCCTAGCCGTACTCACGAAAATTCTTTTTTTGCCTTGCCACAATCACCACAGCTTTATAAGCAAATGTTGATGGTTGCGGGTATGGATCGTTATTATCAAGTCGTGCGTTGTTTTCGTGATGAAGATTTACGTGCCGACAGACAGCCAGAATTTACTCAGCTTGATATAGAAACCTCGTTTATGGATGAAAACGAGATCATGATCATCATGGAAGAAATGATAAGACAATTATTTGCGAAAGTGATTGATGTCGACTTAGGCGCTGAATTTCCGCGCATGAGTTATCAAGAATCTATTTCGCGTTATGGTGTTGATCGTCCTGATTTGAGAATTCCGTTGGAATTGGTTGACATTGCCGAAGACATGAAAGACGTAGACTTTAAAGTCTTCTCTGCGCCCGCTAATGATCCTAAAGGTCGCGTAGTGGCTATGCGTGTTCCTAATGCGGGTGACTTAAGTCGTAAAGACATCGAAGACTTAACTAAATTCGTGAGTATTTATGGCGCTAGAGGTTTGGCTTATATTAAAGTCAATGATTTAGCCGCCGGCATCGATGGCTTGCAATCGCCTATCGTTAAGTTTGCACCCGCAGACGTTTGGGCAAGTGTGTTGGCTAAAACCGGCGCTCAAACCGGTGATTTAATTTTCTTTGGTGCTGACAAAGCGAGCATTGTTAACGAAGCCATGGGGGCTTTGCGTGTTAAGTTAGGGCACGATCTTAACTTGCTACAAGGTGATTGGAAACCCGTTTGGGTTGTTGATTTTCCTATGTTTGATTGGGATGAGAAAAGTGGTCGCTTTAATGCGATTCATCACCCGTTCACCGCGCCTAGTTGTTCGGTAGAAGAGCTGATTGCTAACCCAGGTACGGCTTTATCACGCGCTTATGACTTAGTATTAAATGGAACAGAAGTCGGTGGTGGCTCTATTCGTATTAACCGCATGGCTATGCAACAAACCGTATTTGAAATTTTAGGTATAGGCGAAGACGAAGCGAGAGAAAAATTCGGCTTCTTGTTAGACGCCTTAAAATACGGTGCGCCCCCCCACGGTGGTTTAGCGTTTGGTTTAGACCGTTTGGTTATGTTAATGACCGGCTCTACCTCAATACGTGATGTTATTGCCTTCCCTAAAACTCAATCGGCAGCTTGTCCGTTAGTCAGCGCTCCAGCCGTAGTCACTGATGAACAATTGAAAGAATTGGGTATTCGTTTGATTAAACCAGCAGGAAAAGAAAAAGCTAAGCAAGACTGAGGTATTGTAGGGACAGGTCTCGACCTGTCCCTACAGCGTTTAATTCGCCTTTAAGTTAACTCTGACTGATATCATATGCCTATCTTTCGAACTTAACTTAAAGGAGGGTTGTTATGACGACTATTACATTCGACACGCTCAAATATACTGAGCGGTTAGAAAAACCGGAATACCTAGAGAGCATGCCAAGGCTGAAGCATTAGCGGACGTGCTCGCGTCAAACGCGCAGGACTTATCGACCAAGACTGATATGGCTACAATACGTTCAGATATGCGTGAAATGCACACTGAAATCAATGGTGACTTGAAATTGTTACGCTGGATGGTCGGCATGTCGATAGCACTATCAGCAGGTACGATTGCGTTGCTAGCGAAGCTTTTTTTCATACTGCCTCATTAAGGGAGCAATGTTGGACTAACGACTCTATTGTTAACCCAAGATTTTCACATGTAGGTGTTAGGTTGCGAAGAACATGCAACCCAACATGACTGCGGTGCTCGGTGGGACAAGCGAGCGGTGTGTTTGTATGAAACGCTCAACTCGCTCACGCTCGAAAAGTCTTATTCCGGCCTACCCAGCTAAGTTTGTCAATGTAGCTCCGATTGCTGGGATTCGTACCTCATCCCAGTCTACGTGTTGTATTAACTGAGTTGCATCAATGGTTGACGACAGCTCGTACCAAAACAGCTAGCGGAGGTACATCAGTCAAAGCGATAGATTACACTTTGCGGCGCTGGGCGAGCCTTATCCGCTATGCTTAAACAGGCCATCTACCCATTGACAATAATCCAGTTGAAAACGTCATCCCCCCCCCATCGCGCTAGGAAAAAAGAACTGGCTATTTGCAGGTTCAGAACGTGCTAGCCAAAGAGCAACTGCTATTCAGAGCTTGCTGGGCACCGCGAAACTGAATGGCTTAAACCCTGAGGCTTGGTTAAAAGATACTTTAGAAAAACTGCCGACTTGGCTGAATAGTCGTATTGATGAATTACTGCTGTTTCCTGTTAGAGCTAACTCTAAATCACAGGATGAAGTTTAAAGATAGGCGGTTGTGCTGATCGCTTACGCTTGATCGAGGCTGCTTGCTAATTAGTTTTAATGAAATACACTGCTCGATGTTTTTATCTCAAGACGGATCTCTATTAATGGGTTTATCACCCTATTTGTGTATATAAGTCATTTCCTTTAAAATTCGTGCATGATTATTGAATTATTTAGAGATACACTGATGATTTATTTACTTAAAATAACACTAGCAAGCAAGCAAGCAAGCAAGCAAGCAAGCAAGCAAGCAAGCAAGCAAGCAAGCAAGCAAGCAAGCAAGCAAGCAAGCAAGCAAGCAAGCAAGCAAGCAGTAGATCTTTTTCTAAAAGCGCTTTATCTATGCGCCTTCTCTATTAATGCATTTTTCCCCAATCGAGTTGTAGTATGACTAAAAGCCCCTCCCAGTTTTTGGAACAGGCAGCACAACATGAGATGTTAATCGAACAGAACGAGCGACTTAACTTTATTCTTAATAAAACGCCTGCGCTCATTGGTTATTGGGATAGCCAACTGATTAATCAGTTTAGTAATGATGCTTATTCTCGCTGGTTTGTTGAGTCACCCGAACAGATTAAAGGCATGCATCTTAGTCAGTTATTAGGTGATGAAATCTATACAAGTTTGTTATCTGAAATTGACGGTGTCCTTAGCGGCAAAGAGCAGCGCTTTGAGCGTTATCTGATTGATGTCAATACCGGTGAAAAAATTCATACGCTAACCCGATATCTACCCGATATAGTCAATGATCGGGTTATAGGTTTTTTTGTGCTAGGTACCGATGTTACTGACGTTAAAAACTTAGAACAGCTAGCTTATTATGATAATTTAACGGGTTTACCTAGTCGCTTGTTGTTAATGGATAGGATTAATCAAGCGATCATTCGAGTTAAACGACAGGGTGGTTTTGTTGCGGTATTGTTTGTAGACTTAGATGGCTTTAAATTTATTAATGATCATTATGGTCATGATGTCGGTGATGAGTTTTTGATAGCGATTAGTCAGCAAATGAAAAAGGCTATTCGTGATACTGACACGTTAGCGCGCTTAGGTGGCGATGAATTCGTCATTATTTTAGAAGCATTAAATCATTCAGATGATGTTGATGTCATTATTCCTTACCTATTAAATGCCTGTAACAGTTTGATTTCATTGAGAGGCCTTGCCTTAAAAGTATCGGCTAGTATCGGGGGTTTCCTGTATCCAGAAGATGTTGATTGTTACGATATTGATGCGGCAAGTATTTTAAGTCGAGCTGATCAAGCAATGTATATTGCTAAGCATCAAGGTAAAAATTGTTTTCACTTGTTTGATCGTAACCAAGATCAAGCCATTATTACCCGTAATAATGCTATCGAAGCCATGCAGTTAGGTTTAAGTCGTGATGAATTTAAACTCTATTACCAGCCCATCGTTAATATGCGCACGGGTCAGGTTTTAGGGTTTGAAGCCTTAATTAGATGGAATAAAAATCATACTGAACTGCTAGAGCCCTCGAAGTTTTTATTTGTGGTTGAAAATAATCCCTTAGGTATTGAGTTAGGAAATTGGGTAATTAAAACGGCATTAACTCAATTAGCCCAGTGGCATCAACAAGGGCTGGAGTTGACTTTAAGTGTGAATGTTGACGCAAGACAATTAATGCAACTTAACTTTGTTGATTGTTTACAAGCTGAACTTAAGAAACTGCCAGGCTTTAAACCCGGTAGTTTAGTGCTTGAGATTTTAGAATCTAGCGTGATTGATGATTTCGTCAAAGTGACAGATATTATCAATCAATGTAATGCCTTAGGGATTGCATTTGCTTTAGATGATTTTGGTACCGGTTACTCATCCATCGCTCATTTAAGAGAGCTGCCCGTTAAAGCCATAAAAATTGATTTAAGTTTTATAAAGGGTATCACTCATTCTGAGCAAGACTATAAATTGGTAAACCATCTGATACATTTGGTAACAGACTTGCGTAAACTAGTGATTGCAGAAGGGGTTGAAACTGTAGAGCATGGTAAAATTTTATTGGGCTTTGGTTGTGAAGTCGCTCAAGGCTATGCTTTTGCTAAACCTATGCCTGCCAACAATGTATTGAAATGGGTGAGAGACTGGCAATCTGATGCATCATGGTTAAATGTTCCTAGAAGTGATCGCAACTATCATTTGCTGTTTGAGCAAATGTCCGAGCCTATGCTGATCTCTAAAAATGGTCGTTATATTGATTGTAATACCGCTGCCGTTAAGTTTCTTGGCTATCCCTACAAAGAGAGATTATTAAGTCAACGTCCGAATGATATTTCACCTGTCTTGCAACCTGATGGACAGCGCTCAGTGGATAAGGTGGAAATTATCAAAGAGGCTCTTTTGCTTACTGGGCGACAATCGTTTGAATGGCTACTTCTTCGTGCTGATGGTTCAGAAGTGTTGGTTGAATCAAGTCTGTCAGTCATTAAATTAGAGGATGGCGATATTGTGCAAGTCATTTGGCGCGATCTGAGTCAGTAGCTTTAAAGAAAAAAAGTTTCTTTATACTTATATGAGATTTCAGATGTAGGCCGGAATAAGACTATGCTAGCGTAGCGCGTGGTAGCGTTTCCGGCGTTTCGATCAGTGCCAATGCCGGAAACGCTTTACTCGCTGTCGCGTGTAAAGCCTTATTCCGGCCTACAATTACAATAGATGATAGGGTGGTGGTTAGAACAAAGAGAAACCCATCAAACGCATGAAGCTGATAGAGTTTCCCAAATCGTTGGCTTGCGTTATTTTACTACCAAACTGTTATTGACCTTTTTAACACCTTTAATCGTTCTGACAACTTCAGTTGCTCTGGCTGCAATTTCACTTGAATCCACAAAACCGCTGAGTTGCACAATACCTTTAAATGTTTCAACGTTAATCTGTCTAAGACTTAGTTGCGAATTTTCCAAGATTGAAGCCCTTACTTTGGCGGTAATGGCGACATCATCGAAATATTCACCGGTACTTTCAAGTCTTTTTCCGCCTGCACAACCAGCAACTGTCACTAGCAATACAAGACTGACTAATAAACGATACAGTAATTTTAATGGGCTCATAATAGTTTTCTAAAATTAGGGAGGGGTTCGTGGTGTGGCTATTGATAACCACTATCTGTAGCATACATAAGCCGCAAACTTAAAGAAGGAGGCTTGATGTGGGTGCTGGCAAAATAATACCTCAATCTTGTATAGATGTAACCAAGGCTTATCATTTTAATAAAAATGTAATATTTAGATCGACCAATTCTAACTTACCCCAGCATTAAGGCTAGACACCATGCGAGACAAAAAACCATTAGCTACTCATTGCCTTAAATTAATAGGCACTTTGTTAATATCCTTATATTTATCGGCCTGTGCGAATGCAGACATCTTTGAATGGAAAGATGACAAAGGTGGCGAGCATTACTCTGATCGTAACCAAGACCATGCAAAACCTATTCATATCAATCCTGGTTATGGTTTTTATAGTATTAAAACTATCTATGATGGCGATACCGTCCAGTTAGAAGATGGTCGTAAAATTCGCTTGCTGGGCATTAATACCCCAGAAATCGAACATAGAGGCAAACCCACTGAGGCAGGGGGTGAGGCTGCTAAAACGTGGTTGATTAATAAATTACAAAACAGCAAAGTTCGCTTGGAAATAGGTGTTGAAAAAACAGATAAATACGGTCGAACCTTAGCGCATTTGTTTACAGAAACTAAAGAGCATATCAATTTGTCGTTAGTTAAGGCTGGGATGGCGACACTGAGTATTTATCCACCTAACTTAAAATATGTAGATGAACTGCAAGCTGCTGAAAATCAAGCTCAGAAAAATAAGCTTGGCTTATGGAATCGACCTGAATATGCGCCTATAGCGGTTAATCAGTTAACAGATGCGGGTCATGCGGGTTGGACGCGTTTAGTGGGTAAAGTGACGGCCATCCATAATAGTGAACGCTTCGTTTATCTAAGTTTTTCTAATCGCTTTGAAGTTCGTATTGATAAAGACTGGCTGTCGTTATTTCCTGATGTTAATAGCTACGTGGGTAAAACAGTCGAAGTGCGTGGCTGGCTCAATAGAAACAAAGATCAGTTTTCAATGTTAATCCGTCATCCAGTGGCGCTGATAGTGCTTTCGGATTAGCCATAATGGTTATCAACTTAAGTCGGGATGGGAACGCTGAGCTGGGGCTCAGCGTTCCCAGATTAAATAACGTGAATATAAAGCTGCGTAGGTCGGGTCACGCTATCGCTAACTCGACCTACGCCCAATAACATTATTCACATTGTCCGATAGTCGCATCTCGTGGCTAAAGCTGCTCCCACATTAGGAACTCTAGAGCTCAGTGAGTGAATTCAATTCACCCTCTGGAAACTGCATGGCCATGCAATGCAGGCTACCATATTGCTGCACTAAAGCCATACAGGGTATCGCAATGATTTCATGCTCAGGAAAACACTCCGCCAAGCGAGCCACAGCGATGCTATCCATATCGTCACCATAACTAGGTACTAACACGGCATGATTAATAATCAAAAAATTAGCGTAATTAGCCGGTAATTGTTGACCCTCTTCGTCATAGATTGGCTTAGGTAAAGGCAAGGGCACTAAATGATACGGTTCGTTAGCATGATTTCTAAGCTCCTGCAACTGACGTTCCATGTACTTTAAGCTGGTATATTGCAAATCGTTAGTATCTTTGCAACAGGTATAAGCAATGGTGTTTGCCGAGCAAAAACGCGCTAAGGTATCAATATGAGAATCTGCCTCATCACCGCCCTGGCTCTCGTAATCTAACCAAAATATCCGTTTTACGCCAAGACTTTCTAGCAATTGCTGCTCAATTTCTGCTTGCGTTAAACCATGATTTCTATTGGGACTTAATAAACATTGTTTGGTGGTTAATAAGGTATCGATACCATCACTATCTATACTTCCGCCCTCTAAAATAAAGTCTATATCTTTATGAACTTTACCTTTAAACGGTTTAACGTTTAACAATTTATGATTAAGTATATTGTCATGCTGATGCTGGTATTCTTCGCCCCAACCGTTAAATAAAAAGTTAAGGTGAGAAATAACACCGGCTTTTGCAACACTTAAAAATACAGTATCTCTTACCCAAATGTCATTGACTGGGGCAAAAATAAAGTTTATATCACCTTGATTAGAAATTAGTTTTTGAATGTGTTGCTGATGGATGTCGTCATGACAGACGATAATGAGAGGTTGATATTGTGTGATCGTATCGGCGATCACGCTGTAAGTTTGTTCTACAGCATCAAGATGATGGCCAAAATCAGCGCTTTTATGAGGCCAAGCGATTAATATGGCAGATTGTTTTTCCCATTCGGCTGGAAATCGAGTCATTGTATATTCCTTTTATTAATGATTTACAAATAATCCATAAAGCTCAAAACTACCAACGGGTAATCAATACAGGCTTAAGTACTTACTTACGATAAGTGAGTGGTTAAAGCTTATATAACCCGCAAAAGATAAATAGCCGTGATCTTCATGACGCATCACAACATAGGCATTAAGGCTGTTTTACTCCTAGACTTAACATTTCTTGGGCGTGGGCTAGCGTGTTGGCGGTCATGGTAACGCCACCAAGCATTCTAGCGATTTCTTCGACACGCTCTTCATTTTGCAATAACCTAACCTGAGAAGAGGTAATGTCGGATTTATTATTTTTTTCTACATAAAGATGATGATGCGCCTGGGCCGCCACTTGGGGTAAATGCGTAACGCACATGACTTGTCGATATTGACTTAAGCTACGCAATTTTTGACCGACGATTTCAGCAACTCCTCCGCCTATGCCAGAATCCACTTCATCGAAAATGAGGGTAGGCGTGGTTTTGTCATTAGCGGTAGTAACTTGTATTGCTAAGCTGATACGTGATAATTCACCGCCAGAAGCGACTTTGGCCAAGGGTTTAGCAGGTAGGCCAGGATTCGCGCTGACTAGGAATTCGATTTTATCTTTGCCATTGAGCTTGGGTGTCGTGGCATCAAGGCTAGTCATAGCGATTAAGAATTCGCCTTGTGGCATACCCAGTTCTTTTATCATTACTGAAATATGGCTTTGTAATTTCTGTGCGGCTAGCTGACGCTGTTCTGTTAATTGTGCGCTGAGTTGCTGATATTGTTGTTCTAAAGCCAGAGTTTCTGTCGTTAAGCTGGCAATGCGCTCACCGCTGTGGCTGATGTTATCTAGTTCAGTCGTTAATTTATTTACGACATCAATTAACTGATCCGGTGCGACATGATGTTTGCGACTCAAGGTTTGAATGACACCAATTTGATTTTCAAGATGTTCTAGTTGCTGTGGGTCGGCTTCTTGAGACTCCAAAAAGCGCCGTAATTGCAAAGCGGCTTCTTCGGTAGATATCTGAGCTTCTGATAATAGCGCACATATATCATTTAATTCTGGGGCATAACGAGCAATATGTTTTAATTCAGCAACGCTACGGCTAAGCATTTGATTAACAGATTGATGATCGCTGTCATAAAGCAATTCAACTTGAGCGCGGCCTGTTGTGAGTATTTGTCCAAAATTAGCGAGCTTACTATGTTCTTCTGACAAAGCCGCGTAATTAAAAGACGCTAAATTTAAGGTCTGTAGTTCTTCTAATTGATAACGTAAAAACTCTTCACGCTCGCTTTGATCGATACTGGCTTTAATCAGATCTGATAATTCTTTATGCGCTGATAACCACTGCTTATAACAAAGATTAACTTGATCTAATAAGGCTTGATTTTTGGCATAGGCATCTAATAAGCGCCGCTGTTCGTCAGGATTAAGTAAGGTTAAATGCGCATGTTGGCCATGAATTTCAACCAACTTTTCACTCAGTTCTTGCAAGTATTGTAAGGTTACTGGACGATTGTTGATGTAAGCTTTAGATCGACCATCTTGATTAACGATGCGCCTGATTAAACAATGTTGATCGTTATCTAGCTCATTGTCTTTGAGCCATTGTTGGGCGATTGGTGCATCAGCTAGGTCAAATTCCAGATTAACTTCGGCGCGTTTGCAGTCGGGTCTTACATAACCCGAATCAGCACGATCACCTAGGGCTAAACCTAGTGCAGTTAATAAAATAGATTTTCCTGCGCCGGTTTCGCCCGTTAACACCGACATGCCTGTTTCAAGATCGAGATCCAGGCTTTTAACAACAGCTAAATCAATAATAGACAGGTTTAATAGCATAAGAATTAACTGTGGTAACCACTGCTCCAGTTTAATTTATTCCTGAGGATTTGAAAAAAGTCTTGGTCTTCAGGGTGCAAAATTCTAATCGGTATAGGATCTTTCTTAATTAAGATCTTATCACTGATTAATACATCGGGTATTTCAATATGATCACAGGTCACTAAGGCATTGATTTGCTTAGTTTGGCAAAAGCTAATTTCAATCTCAGCAGAATCATGTATCACGATAGGGCGATTCGATAAAGTATGTGGATTTAAGGGTACTAAAACCAGCGCATCTAATGAAGGGTACAATATCGGGCCTCCTGCTGATAGAGAATAGGCAGTAGAGCCGGTAGGTGTTGAAATAATTAAACCATCTGAGCGCTGAGAGTTTAAAAATACATTGTCTATTTTAGTGACAATTTCAATCATGCTAGGTGTTACCCAGCGATGAATAGCGACCTCATTAAAGGCGGTTTCTTCATGTATGACTTGCTCATCACGAATAATTTTGGCACGTAACAAAGAGCGCTTTTCTTCGATGTAATGGCCTTGCAGCATTTGGTGTAATTTACCCGGCAATTCGCTGGGTGATATATCCACTAAAAAGCCCAGATGTCCTAAATTGATACCGATTAAAGGAATGTTATAAGCAACGATGGCTCTAGCTGCGCCTAGAAAAGTACCATCGCCTCCAACAGCAATCACTAAATCACAATATTGCCCCAAGGTTTCTAAGGAGCAGGCTGAGACAGCAGGACTATTAATAAAACGGATACTCTCTTCAGCGACATAGACCTTATAGCCGTGCGCAACCAAATAGGTATAGAGGCCTGTTAAAGTCCCCGCAATACTAGCATCGCTCAGCTTGCCAATGATACCTATGGTTTTAAAGGGTGTCTGCATTGTATATAGTCATCGGTAAAGAGTTTGATTATACAAAAAAACCATCATTCGCCTATGTTTTTTGTGATTATTCAGTTCCCCTCTTTGAAAAAGAGGGGGTAGGGGAGATTTTATTAGTTCTGTAGGGTGGATAAGCGCTGGTGCTTATCCACCCTAAAAAAACTGTAAGCATAAGCTCTCTTCTGCCCGCTCCCTGCCGGAATGATGGGTTTTTTACTCATTTGACACACACTAAATCCTGCCAGTCCGTGGTATAGCGAGGTGAAATCCGCTCTGATTTCGGCTGCCAGCTTTGCTCGAATCCAGTGGCCGCTATTGAAATAGCCTTAGGAAAGCGTCGATTGATTTGATCGACAGTCGCCATTAAGGGACGATTCTCGGTAGGTAAATCGTTATCGGCAAAGTCAAATAAATCAAATTGACTGGGTATTGACTCTGAGTGTATTTGGCTGAGTTGTACGCCACATTTTTGATAACTGTAACCTGCTCTGAATATTTCTTTTAGCAAACGATTGGCCGCAGTAATCAGTGTGCGAGTATCTTGGGTTGCAGTATTCAATTTGATAGTCGCCGAGCGTTGATATTGCGGTTCTTGACTATTAAACGGACTGGTTCTTATAAAAATACTAATACAGCCGGTTACCGAATGTTGTTTTCTAAGCTTTTCTGCAGCGCGACTACAGAATTCTGCCACGGCTTCAAACAAGTCTTTATAGCCAGTCAATCGACGACCAAAGCTTCGAGAACAGACTATTTGTTGTTTATTGGCGCTAATTTCTTCTAATTGAAAACAAGAAACCATTCAATTCCAGCACAGTTTTAGCGACTACGATGTTAAATTGCTTTTGTATGCGTTGGCTGGATTGTGTTGCTAAGTCCCAAACACTATGAATACCTAACTGTTTCAATTTTAAGGTAGTACGTGAACCTATACCCCAGACTTCACTGACCGGTACTATGCGCATGAGTTTTTCCCTGCGCACGAGGTCTGATAAGTCGAGCACGCCCCCAGTTTTGCACCATTTTTTAGCCGCAAAATTAGCTAATTTCGCTAAGGTCTTAGTCGGCCCCATGCCTACGCAAACTGGAATTCCTGTAGCTCGAACCACCGTTTTTCTAATGAGATCACCATAAGCTATAGAGTCTTGGTGGCAAACCCCAGTCAAATCCAGAAAAGCTTCGTCTATAGAATAGACCTCCATAGAGGGCGCAAAAGCTTCCAGTGTCGACATAACCCGAGACGACATGTCTGCATACAGGGTGTAATTCGATGAAAATAGTGTTATCTGATGTTGATTGATCAATTGCTGAATTTGAAAAACAGGAACGCCCATCTTGATACCTAAGTCTTTGACTTCCTTGCTACGAGATACCACGCAACCATCATTGTTACTGAGTACTGCGACTGGTTTGCCTATTAAATCAGGACGAAAGACCCGCTCACAGGATACGTAAAAGTTATTGCAATCAACTAAAGCGATTAATGTTTGCATTACAAAGCATGAATTACGTTGGTGACTACGCCCCAAATGACCATATCCAGCTCTTCGTGAATAACAATATCCGGATAATTTGGGTTTTCAGCTTTTAACTGCCATTGCTCGTTATCGCGTGTTAATCGCTTAACAGTTAGTTCACCATTCAAGGCACAAATCACTATCTTACCTGGCACCGCCTCAATGGAGCGATCAACCACCAATATATCGTTAGGATGAATGCCAACACCCAACATGGATTCGCCTTGAGCGCGTACAAAAAAAGTCGCTGCTGGTTTTTGCACCAGTAACTCGTTTAAATCTAGAGTTTTTTCAACATAGTCATCGGCTGGTGAAGGGAAGCCTGCCGCGACTTTGCCGCTGAATAGAGGTATAGCCAGTACACAGGGATGGGGTGTTGGTAATAGCAGAGTAAAAGCGGTCAGGGTCATAGGTATATAAATAGCAGAAATAACAGCAATGGATAATTTTGTTTTCTTTTTATTCTCTTTTTGTTCTATTTTAGTTCTCTTTTTGCTTGCATAGTAATTTATTTTTGCTAAGATAACAAAAAATTTAAAACAGACTGAAGGTTGTAACAGATGAGTACATTAACTCGGCGACAACGAGAGATATTTAACTTTCTCGTGATAACAACGAACATTTTTCTCGACCACCTAGCTTAGATGAGCTTTGTGCAGCTTTAGGTATGGCTTCGCGTGGCTCCATGTATAAACATATCATGGCCTTGATTAAAGCAGGTTTGGTCGAGCCTTTTACAGGCAATAAGCAAGGTGGCGTTCGTCTAAGCATTCAGGCACAGAGCGAAGATGAAATGACAGAACAAGGCTTACCCTTTATAGGTGCAATCGCCGCTGGTAAACCAATAGAGGCTTTAGCAACCATCAACTACATGATGGTACCTGATGCTCTAAAAACAAATAAGCCCTGTTACGTATTGCAGGTTAAAGGTGAATCGATGATTGAAGCCGGTATTTTTGACGGAGACTGGGTAGTCATTGAGCAGCGCGATTATGCCCGCAACGGAGAAATAGTGGTCGCTTTAATTGAAGACTCAGAAGCAACCTTAAAATATATTGAGCAAAGCGCAGAGCAAGTCTTATTGCTACCAGCCAATGCAAATATGAGCGCACAGTCCTATCACCCTGAGCAAGTCGCAATTCAGGGCGTGTTAGTAGGGCAAATGCGTAGTTATCGATCACATTAATACAATTTATTTTTAATAACGAGGAGAGCAAACATGACCCAAAGAATTCATATGCACGATCAAGTCAACAACAAAGTAGAAGATATTATGAGTCATTACAGAAGTAATCCTATTAATGATTTAGTGCAGCTAGTAAGGTATTTCATAAGACGTCAGCACTTTATTTACTAGTAGTTTTAGTGTGTCGATGTGCTGATGATTAAGCACATTCATGAATAGGGTGCTAGCTGATTTACAGTAGGTAAGTTGCTATTTCGACTGGGAAATTTCTGGATTTAGATGCGTCTCATCGTTCCCATAAGGTAAGGAAAGGAAAAAGCGTTTCACCTGTAGGCAGTCATTGTAGGCCGGAATAAGGCTTTACGAGCGACAGCGAGAAAAGCGTTTCCGGCATAGNTAGGCTCCTGTGCCGGAAACGCCATCATGCGCTACGCTTAGATGGTCTTATTCCGGCCTACGGGACTGAGAAAGTATTCATTAATTACTTCAGTAATTGCCCACAGTTAAAGATAAGAAAAAAGTGTTGCCCCTATAAATGCTTAACTGTAGGCAGTCATTGTAGGCCGGAATAAGGCTTTACGAGCGACAGCGAGAAAAGCGTTTCCGGCATAGNTAGGCTCCTGTGCCGGAAACGCCATCATGCGCTACGCTTAGATGGTCTTATTCCGGCCTACGGGACTGAGAAAGTATTCATTAATTACNTCAGTAATTGCCCACAGTTAAGGATAAGAAAATGTAGGGACGAAAGATTTGCCCAGTAATCCGATGTTCCAAGATACAGGACGAATCTATCGCCGCTACGGTATTTTTTATCGCCTCTGCTTCTCTTTGGTAGTCTGTGTTATCGCGTATTACGCCAATGATACGCGCTGAATAAGGTGCAATACGCTAAAGCTATTGCACCCTACATTTAAAGGTAGCAAGTAAGCAGCTTTGATAATTACTTTAAAATCGAAGTTCGTGAATTGTGATCTATCTTAGCCGAGTAAGGCTGTAGATTGTAGTTTATGTTGCTTCACTAGATCAAAAAACTTATATTTAATAGCAACTTAACATGAGTTTATTGATTTTGAAATGACTGGGATTTACTGTTGTGGAAATTCTTGCCATAAACTTTATGTGTAAATAATTCCGCCCACTTAAAAACCTAGTTATCAAATAACAGTAATTTTCAGTTAATGTAGTATAATGTTCGGCTAGAGCAATCTGGGCAGTATTCACTAGCCCTTAGCTTTTATCAATGTCGGGGCGTAGCGCAGCTTGGTAGCGCACTTGTCTGGGGGACAAGGGGTCGCAGGTTCAAATCCTGTCGTCCCGACCAAATTGATACAACAGCTTACAAAAATCAGTAATTGTTGAAAAGTCAAAATACTGTTTTCGGTAAAACAATTTTTAATGCTTGCTGATTATCACAATCTTTGAAACTAGCTTTTCTTCTTGGCAATCCTTGCAAAAATCTCAGCCACCAAAAGACCATTACTAAACAGCGGTTGTACGGTGGTTTAATCTGTATAAAATATTCCCGTAGTGTCGATTCGCGCAAGCAATCCAACATATACGGAGCGATAAACTAACCCTCACTTGGATACTCCATCGTGATTTTTTTGTTCGAGTGTTTTCGATATTGCGTGTATGCGGCGGTTTGCTAGCGCGAAACCACCCTACTGCTTGCTGACTTTACATCACAAGGTAAGGGCCATAGCGAAAATCATAATGGCGTTGCCGAAGGTTTTATGTCATTCCCAATCTTTATCAGGCAAGACTCTATAAGTATTATTGCAAGCCCTAAAACTTTTTTTGCGTGTCCTGAGACTTTTTGACGGTACAAAGAAACTTATTGTGCCAACAATCTAAAGCAATATGTCTACAATAAAAGTTTTAGTGTTTGCCGTGGAAGTTTTTGTGCCGCCCTAAACATTATGTTGTACATCCTAAATCCTATAAGACCTGCAATAATATATTCAGGGTGGGCATCAAAACAATTGTAGTAGCTGCTTAAGATAAGCGTGTGTGCAATAAAGACTAGATTGTTTGGCTAGTAAGTAAGGCTGTTCATGCAAAAAATTCCAGTAAGCAACAGAAAACGTCTAGCAGCAATACCGACTAGTTTAAATGATACGAAAGGGTCATTAAGCTCTGTCTTATCGACTCTAAACACTGAAACTGAGGCGCTGAAGGGTATCAAAATTTTGGTAGCCGAAGATAACCTCTTCAATCAGATGTTCATTAATGAAATTCTCGAAAGCTTAGGCGCCAGCATAGTATTGGTGAATAATGGCCTAGAAGCGTTGGCTGTATTAGAAAAAGACGACTTTGATGTTATTTTGATGGACTTGCACATGCCGGTGATGAATGGTTATGAAGCTACTTTAGAAATTCGCAAACAACTGCGTTTTGCAAAATTACCCGTCGTCACTTTAAGTGCTGGCGTTACAGATGAAGAAAAACGTGCCAGCCTCGCTGCGGGTATGAATGATTTTGTGAGTAAGCCGATTAATAAAGTAAAGTTATTGGCGACCTTGGGGCGATGCTTAAAGCGTTAAACTAAGAGGCTAGCAATTTAAGTTGGTGCTCAGTGTTCCCAAATTCCTGTATCACAGTCATTTGTAGGGGCGTATTGCATACGCCCATTTAACCGAATGTTCAAAATTGTAGGGTGCTGATAATGGTGGTAGTTCTGTAGGGCGAATAAGCGATAGAGACTGAGAAAGTATTTTCTTTTTTGCCTTCCCCCTTTGTAAAAGGGGGGGATTTTTACAAATCATAGATCTCTGTTATTTAATGATTATTTTTTAATAGACCCAATCTCCCCTAACCCCTCTTTGCTAAAGAGCATAGGTATCTACACAAATAATTGTTAGCATTTCCACGCAAGAACGATAACATTGTGGTGAAGATCGTAGGGGCGTATTGCATACGCCCTTATAAAATAAGCTCTATAACATATAGACTTTCAATGTTGGGCGTATGCAATACGCCCCTACAAATCCTTAACCTAATGACATTGGCCCCTACGGTGTTTTTTTAGCGTTTCCACTCCGATAAGAAACTTGTGTAGATACCTCTTGCTAAAGAGGGTAAATACAAAGAATACTTTCACAGTCTCGATCATATTTGGTGGATAAGCACCGGCGCTTATCTACCCTACAGAAACTTATGTTGCCGAGCTGGGGCTAGCTTTCCCATGCCCATGCCTGGCATTACTGCTTATGGGTTGAAATAAAGCCCAAGCTCAGTAATATCAATAAACTGCTCCAAAGTAAGCTCG
>TBL_comb48_EPIDRAFT_1001288_pt1 | contig 18686 bp, 12 predicted proteins | sample TroBogEpilimnion_37_FD_10681 | JGI IMG/M metagenome (IMG submission 10681)
GTGGGATGCTTATACAGCTTTCCAATCAGGCAATGCCATAGGTGGTATAAACAATTTAGTACAAGGTATAGTTGGTTTGTTCCCTATACCAGGTGATACAAAAGCTAAAATATTCGGTGGTATGAATATTGTTGAGGCTTTAATGGAAAGAAAGTTTGGAACTGAAACTATTCCAAAGAACGTTGGTGGTAATGTATTATCTGCAATGTTAAAGAGTAGTAAACTTGTATTTGCAAGTTTATTAAAGTTAGGTGGCACTACAGGTAAGATTACTTCACAGGTTTTAAAATCAAACCCGTTATTAAAAAGATTACCTTTAATTGGTTCATTATTAAGTTTTGGTGCAGCTGGTGAATTTTTCTTTAGTGGTAGTAAAACTGCATCAGGTTGGGCACAAGCCATATTAAACATAGCATCTGGTATATCAGCTTTCTTTCCAGGAGTTGGTACAGCTATTAGTATAGGTTTAGACGTTATAAACACATTATTGTTTACAACTAAAACAAACGATAAGGGTGAAGAAGAGGTGACGACAAGGGACTGGGTTGGAGATTTTGGTAGTTGGGCTAAAGATACGTACCGTAAAGCAATGGTAGGTTTAAAAAATATGCTACCAGGGTTTATGTCAGACTTAATTACCATTAATGAAGATGGTAGTGTAGAGATAACCCCATTTAAAATGATATCTGATTGGATGGAAGCATTAGAAAATGCATTAGACCCATTCCAAAAAATAGCACCTACAAAAGCAGTAACTGTTGTATCTAAAGAAGAAGAGACCAGAAGAAAAGTAGACGAAGCAAGAAAACGAATGGTTGAAAAAGCTGGGTTAATGCTACAAAATGAATCTAAACTTACAAGTTCTGATAATGCTATCACACAAGGTGAAGTAACTGATCAAGCTGACTTCAACGACTTGGTAAATTCATTACCAAATAAACAAACACCCGTTAAAGACTTTATTAGAACACCAGACGGTAAGTTAATACAACCATCAGATAATGATACCACATTTGGTTTTCAACCTGGTGGATCACTTGACAAATACTTCAATAAAAACTTTGAGCTTTCAACAGAAAATAATACTATATTAAAGAATTTAACAAAAGCTACAAACGATTTATTACAAAAACAAATTGACATACTTCAATCAAGTAATAGACATTTAGCAGAAATGAAAAACAATCTCAATAAACCAAGTAATGTCATTACTGCACCAAAAATAACAAACAATACATATGGAGGATTGGGTTCTTTAAGAACGCTTCAAGGCGTAACTTAATTTAACACTTAAGTAATAGTATGGCAATTCCTAATACAGGTCCTGTAGTAACGTTACCAGCAGTAGCTGCTGACACTGCTATATGGTATCTACAAACCGGTGCTGATAATACATTGCCTATTTTATATAGAGCTGGTACTAATGGTCAATTACCAGGTGCACAGCAACAAAACTCTCTTGGTGTATCAAAAGTATATAGCGGTATTACTGCTACAGACCCTATCGATGTTGTTAATCAATTTGATTGGACAGTATCATTACCTTCTTCAAGAGCAGATGTACCAGTTTTAAATATAATAGAAAAACGATTGCTAATGAACAGCAATATTTCAAACATAGCTAATTCCGTTTTTTCTATTCTTAATTCAGGGCAGTCAGTTTCTAATACAGTATTAAATGCATTAGGACCAACCATAACAAGTTTTTTAAATTCAAACAATGCTGCAACACCTTCTCAGTTTTTAACAACTAACGGGCAACCATTTGCTAATAATTTACCATCTTTTAATGGTGTCAATCCTAATTCACCTTTAGTACAAAATTCAGTTTCAATAAACACCAAAGCATCAGTACCAACCACTTCAAACGCTATTTCTTTAGATTCAATAAATTCATTTTTATCAAATCAAGGTTTTAATTCATTTAAAAGCCCAGTATTAAAACCATACGACTTTTTATATGCCACTGAACCTACCGGGTTTGTATACAATTTCCCATACCTAGAAAATAATAATAGTACGGTAAGTAACAGTTTTGGTGAAGGTGAATCTAACTTGGTAACATCAGCTTTAGGGTATGTTAAAAATTTAGCAGAAAAAGCAGCTTTAACTAATTTCTTAAAACCTGGTACATATATTGAAAGAGCAAAACAGTTTGCTATGGGTGATACAGGAAGAACTATTAACGTTAAAATCCCATTACTTAATACTATGTCAAAAGATAGTATTAATCAAAATTGGCAATTATTATTTGGGTTAATATATCAAAATAGGCCAGGTAGAATAACAAGATCAATTATAGACATGCCTGTAATTTATGAATTAATAATTCCAGGTACAGTATATATGCCTTACGCTTTTATTAGTAGTTTATCAGTAAACTTTTTAGGTGCAAGACGTTTAATGCCACTAAGTGTACCAGTCCAAGCATCAGGATCTTCCGGTCAATTTACAACTATTAACACAATTGTACCTGATGCATATGAATTGAATATAAGCTTTACTGGTATGAATGATGAAACAAGAAACTTCTTATACTATAGTGTATTTCCTCAAAACGTAACAGTAGGCACAACNGCATAATATTATGGACCTTGGAACATATCAAAATTATAACCAAAACTTACCTAATTTGCAATTATATAGGTATGAAAACATTTTCAAAACATATCAAACTAATGACGCAAACAAAGATTATTTTTATAACATAATTAAAAATATTTTTGTACCTAATAACATAAGTAACGATGCGTTTTTTACCGTAACTTACCAGGCTAACACTCCCTTAACTACGTTGAGCTATCAAATATATGGTACTACATATTTGTGGTGGTTGATATGTATAATAAACAACATTAAAAACCCTTTTGACCCAGCCAATTCAGGTAAAACTTTAAAAATAATAAAACCTACGTATATAAATTTTGTATTAACTACTATTAGTCAACAGTTGCAATGAGAAATGAAGCATTATTTTTAGCTGAGCAGTCAAACTACTCATCTTTTCAAGTAGTTATTAATAAAAAGAACTACTTGTTTAGAGCTACATTTGCTAATGCTGATGGTTATTATACAAGTTTTCAAAAAGATGCTATATTAGATTTAAAATTAGTGGACGTGCTTTATACCCCGTTCATGTCTGGTCATATAGTTATAAACAATACTGAAGATGTTATAGAAAGATTTAAGTTACCACAAACTAATAAAGAGTTTGTTAACAGTAACGCGCCAGATATAGTAGGTTACAGGACTAGAGGTGATGGTAGAGATTTACTTTACCTTACCCTCATACCATTAGACCCCACACAAGATCCTAAACAATCACCTTACAATCAAAACAGTTTAAATTACAATAGAGTATATTCTTATCAGAGTATATTTGTATTAACTGATGAAGAAGATATTTTTACAGAAACCGGTAAAGCAAAAAAATACACTTTACAAGATTTAGATTATGTGATTTTAAAAGAAAAAAAAATATTTTTCTCATCAACTAACTTATTACAAGGCAATAATTTAGCTTACTTAAATGATTTAAATAGGAGAGCATTTACCGGCGATTGTATGAAATACATATTACAAAAAGGATTAGATGCTCCAGGAGCTGTATATAGCACTTTATCTGGTAACAACACAGTATCTCCTTACTTTGAAAGCGGTGCCAGTAAAATATTTTACTCCTCACCAAATGATCATACAGCATATGATGATTTGATGTACATATATAACTTCCATGTAACTGGCGATTCAGGTAAAGACTTTTCTTTCTTATCTAAAGATAATTTTACTGGTGAATACTCACTTGAAAGTGCAAGTAGTATATTTTCCAAAGCTTATAATAAAAGAGCAGATTCAGGTGCACAATACTTTATTGAAAACCTAACTATTGCAGGTAGTGAAACTACTACCTCAAATGTTATCCAAAACGATAAAAAGAAACCATTATATGCAATGGAGTTTGGTGAAACTAGTGATATTCAAGAAGTTAAATTTTTTAATACACCAGGTTTAGCGTTTCAAGAAAAGGTAAGAAGCATATTAGTACATGACTACGACTTTGATCGCACAACTTTTAATGTTAACTGTGTGGATGGTGATATTGAAAAGGTTAAAAAGGATTTTAGTTTGTTGTATGTGCAACCAATGAAAGGTAAAAACAATTTACCATCACCTCACTTTATAATAAACAATACACAAAAGACGAATCAAAATTTTGAAAACCAATACCTCATTTATAATCAAGACAATGACTTGTTAAAAATAGCAGTAGGTAGGAATGAAATATTAAAAAGAGCTTTAAAACTAAATCTTGGTGTAGAAATAACAGTACAAGGTGGCTTTCAACGTAAATCTGGCAGATTCATTAGTATAGATAGAACAGGTAGTTATATTGACAATGATTTTGACAGTAAATTTTTAGGTATATACTTTATATTAGAAGTTGATCACCAATTTGTAGGTAATGATCAATATATAAATAAAATTTTAGCAGTTAAGACATATCACTTTACTGACCCACAATACAACGAAAACACTCCATGAGCACTACATCTTTATTACCTGATTACGTTGGTATTGTACAGGATACTAGTTTAAATTTTTATAACAACAGCACTAATCTGTTAGACACTTTAGGCGACTATTTAGCTGAAATAAACGAAAATATTAAGTTCAACAGAAGTTTGGTAACAACAAACGTATTATCAGCATACACCGTACTTTTTAACGAACTTAATAAAACAGATTTTACAGTACCTAATTATGAGTTAGTAAACGGGCAGGTACAACCAACAGGCGTTAAACCATTAGACAATCAGTTTATACTTTACTTTGTTGAAAAATACCTATCATTAGTAGACTCATATAAAACAACTATTAGTCAAGGTATTACAAACAATAGTTACTTTGCTCCATTTTCTGATGATATAGGTAGTACTATTGAAACTTCTGTTATATTAGATGACAGTACAGTACCTTACTTTGATGTCTTTACTCAAAACTACCTATATCCAATTAACATACCAGCTACCTTGTTAAACAAAGTATCGTTAAATGAAAAAACCATATTAAAAACGTTTAGTTTTTATACTGACCCTCTTTTAAGGAACAATCTAGTTGGGCTACAAACAGGTACACTAAATGAAAACACTGCACAAACATCACACGGAACTAATCTCATTAATGATGTATTGTATTATAAGAGAGCAGTACAAAATCATCACGATTTTATGGTGGTTATGCAAGTAACATTAAACGTTATTGCAGACTTTATATTATTCTTTGAAGGTTTAAATCCAAGAGATCAAGACCCAGAAAGAAAAGCAGTGTTTTACAAGTACACCATCACTAATATGGAAAACTTGCAAGTACAGGTTGATGCACTTAAGAATGTTTTAAATCAAACACTCTTATCTACAAGTGCTGTGTTAGGCCCAATTTGAGATTCAGTAACTTCAACGTTAATAATCTTAGAATCGTCAATTAACTTCTTAAGTAGTTCCTCTCTATTCATTAAAAGTTTACCTTGAATATTGGTTTGTTGCATTTCCTTTTTGCTATCAATATCCATTCGTTTGAGTTTAAACTTAGCATCAATGTTCTTATTAGTAATCATCACTTTATTAAGTGTTTCTATTGCAGCTGCTGATGAACTGACTAACGTAGCTAATGCAGACACGTCTTCTGGTGTTGGTGCACCAGCTACATACGTTTTTAAATCTTCTACAAACTCAACACTTCCCTTTATTAACTGAGAAGAGTACTGTAATAGGAACTTTTCCATGTCTTCACTTGAAAGTTCCTGTTTAGATGTTTCAGGTTTAGGTATATCCACTTTACCCTGTAGTTGTTTAACTAAATCATCTACAGCACTGTTAAGTGAATTGTTTGTTTTATCGTCAGCCATCACAAATACTTATCAAGTTAACGGTTGATTTAAAGAGGTACTAACTTATAATCTACGTATGTTTCCAGTAGATATAAAATTCGTAAAAACACATGAAAAGGCAGTGCTACCTAAGTACAATCATAGTGATCCATATATGGGTGACTCTGGTATTGACGTAGTTGCTGTAGAAGACGCTGTAGTACCTGCTAAAGGCTACAAGATTATTGAAATAGGCGTTAAACTTGCTTATATTACACCAGGTTATTGGTTTAGAGTTGAAGGACGTTCTGGGGTTGGTTTTAAAAGACACATATTTCCACATTTTGGTATTATAGACAATCCATACCGTGGAGATTTAGGTATCAAGTTATATAATTTCGGTACTGAAGACCAAGTCTTTAAAGCAGGTGATAAAATTGCTCAGTTAGTTGTTTACCCACTTATTCAAGCTAACCTTGAATGGGTTGATCAAGTAACAGAGACAAAACGCGGTGAAAAAGGTTTAGGTTCATCAGGCTAATATATGTTTAATAATCTTTGGGTAGAAAAATATAGACCAAGTAAGCTGGATGACATGGTATTATCCAACGATAATAAACTGTACTTTAAGTCATTAAAGGATGAAGTACCTAATTTATTATTCGTTGGCACACCTGGCATTGGCAAAACTACTATTGCTAAAATAATTGTACAAGACATACTAAAATGTCAGTACTTGTACATAAATGCGTCTGATGAAAATGGTATTGATACTATTAGAAGTAAAGTCAGTAGTTTCTCCCAAACTAGAAGTATTGATGGTAAAGTGAAGGTTGTTATATTAGATGAAGCAGATGGTATTACCTTAGATGGTCAAAGAGCTTTACGTAATACTATGGAAGAGTATAGTGGTTACACACGCTTCATACTTACAGCTAACTACAAACATAAGATAATACCTGCTATACAAAGTAGAACACAGTACTTTGATTTAACACCACCGTTACAAGAAGTATTAGGCAGGATTGTTAGTATATTAAAACAAGAAAAGATTAAAGTACCTGATACTGAAAAGACCAAACTAGTTAAAGTTATTAAAGATAACTACCCAGACATCAGAAAGACTATTAACTTAATACAAAAGTATAGTGCAACTGGCACACTTAGTATTACAGTTAATGTAGATAGCAATGCAATAGCTGAAATTATGTTAGACCACATCGGCTCTAATAAATTAATAGAACTCAGAAAATATCTAATTGAGAATGAAGCTGATTTCCAAGGCGACTATGCAAGTTTACTTAAAACTTTTCTTAATGCAGTGTACGACAAGACAACTATAAAAGAAGATAACAAAAGAAAAGTTATTGTTATTATAGCAGAACATCTTTATAGAGATGCTTTTGTATTAGACAAAGAAATTAATGCCTTTGCCTGTTTATGTCAGCTACAAGAGCTGATTTAGTTGTACATCTTCTTGCTTAAAGGCTTTTCAGCTGAGCTGAACCCTTTAACTTGAGGATCTTTCATTGACGAGTCTGGCATTGACTTCAATGTAACGTTAACATTCTTTAAAGTAGTGTCAGACCTTCTTAGTTTGTTACCATCCTGTGAATATAAAGTCTGTAAATATGGGTTGTAAGGAGATTCTTCATCTTCTTCACCTTGCTCCAACTTTGCTAAACGTGTTCTTCTTTCTTTATGCTTGTATTCATCTGTTGGAGGTAGGTTTGAATACGAATTATTAACATATACTAACTCACGAGGTACTGTTACTTTGTTAGCAAGATCATAAAGACCCGGGGCTAACTCATGGCATAGTTCTAAGTAGAAAGAAATACCTCTGTTATCCTCATCATTTGGAGCACCAGTTGGGTACTTTGTCTTGATGTCATTAACTCTTACGTTTTTCTTTAATGCAAAGAAATCTTCAATGTACTTTTGCACTTCAGGCGCAAGCATTTTGAATGCTGGGTGACTTTTTAAATTCTTAACAGGTAATACAACGTCACCGACTAATATACCACCATTATTATAACGAGTAATGTTATTCTCTACAAGAGTTAAAAACTTCTTTGCCATATTTATTATTTAAGCTCTAATAGTATATTTCTATTTCCCATCTAAATAATATTAACGATGGCAACTATTTCATTAAGTCCTTTAGCTAACAGCTATTCCAATAGAAATAATGCTACTGTTTACTCAGACGTACATTTAGATATAGCTGTTGGGTCAACATTTAGTAATCAGTTATTTAAACAACAGCAAATCTTAGATATTCAAGCTGATAACAATTTAGCAGCAATTTATAACAGTATTGCAAGCATAATAACCACAACTCCTGGTCAAAAACCTTTAAATCCAACGTTCGGTATCAATTTTGGTAATCTATTATTTTCTCAAGTTACCAATGACAGAGCACTATCTATCGGTAATGCAATATATCAAGGAATCACTCAATTTGAACCAAGAGTAACTGTTAACAACGTCAATGTTACACCAAATTTTGATCAACAACAGTACACAATCAGTATAACAGTAACGGTGCCTAGATTTGGTACACAACAAACAACTATCATAGGTACATTAGATAAATCAGGATTCTATTTAAATAACTAATATGGCTGACCAATTAACAGATTACACTTTACCCCAGCAAAGTTACACATCATTTGATGCTTTAACTTTAAAACAGTACATCATTAACCGTCTAAACCAAGGGGGAGTGTTTACTGATCAAAATTATGAAGGTAGTAACTTAAATGCTATTACCGATGTTATTGCTCTTTCATATCATTACCTACTTTTTTACCTGAATCAAACAAGTAGTGAGTCAATGTTTAATGAAGCTACGATTTATGAAAATATGAATCGTATAGTTAAGTTAATTAACTACAAGCCATCAGGTTATAGAACATCTTTATTATCATTTGAAGCAACTGGTGCTGCAGCTTTACCAGCTGACATATATACAATACCAAGATATTCATATTTTACAATTAATGGTATTGTTTATTCATTTGCAAACGATGCAACATTTTCAAAGTCAACAAGTGCATTAGAAGACCTAACAACACTTTATCAAGAAAATCTTTTATATCAAGGACCTTATTTTGAGTACCCAGCACAAACAGCTACAGGTGAACCATATGAAGTGTTCACATTAGTTGTAAAGGATAACGTAACAAACACACCAGTTAACATTGACCAAGGCAGTGTAAACGTTTATGTACAAAGTGCTATTACAGGTAAGTACACTCAGTTCAACTTAACACAATCTGTATTTTTAGAGACCAGTACAGCTGCAGTTTATGAGTTAAGATATAATGAAAACGGATTTTATGAAATAAAGTTCGGTAATGGTATATTTGGTCAAATACTTAACCCAGGCGATCTCGTATACATTTACTATATACAAAGCAACGGAGCTGCAGGCATTGTTTCAGCAGGTCAGTTAAACGGAAATAACCTTAACTTTTACACAACACCTCAATTTTTAGCTATTGCTTCAGACGTTTTAAACACCAATTTAAATTACTTAACACCAACTCAATCAACATTAATATCATTTACTAATACAATAGCATCTTCACCACCAAATCAACCAGAATCAGTTACAGACATTCGTAACAATTCACCTAAATCGTTTTTTAGTCAAAATAGGTTGTTAACATCTCAAGATTTTACAACATTTATAACAAACAATTTTAGTAATATTGTCGCAAGTTCATATGTTGTTAGTAATAATGACTTTATAAACGGTTATATAAAATATTTCTATGATTTAGGTATAACAAGACCAAACGATGACCCAAGATACTTGTTCAATGAGGTTAATTTCTCTCATGCAGGGCAAGACAACAATGTATACATGTTTATGGTACCATCAATACAAACTGTTGATGCTAATAACACAGAATACTTCTTACAAAACTCACAAAAAAATGTAATTATATCTTCCATGGCAAGTTTAAAAGCAATTAACATGGAACTCGTACCAGAAGATCCGGTTTATACTGCATTTACTTTAGGTTTATTACAACCAGGTGAAACACCTACAATGGACATATACAAGAGTACATTTTTAGTGGTAAAAAAATCTAGTGATATTAGAGTTGATACAAACTCATTAGCAAATAATGTTAACGCTATATTCCAAAATTACTTTAACTCCAAAAATTGTACTTTAAATCAGCTTATAGATATTAATAGTTTAGTTACTCAAATATTAAGCCTAAATGGTGTGCAAACGTTCTATACAATAAGAGTACTATCAGATGGCACCACAATAACAAGTAACAACCTATCTTTACTAGTGTTTAACCCAAATTATTCTGATGTAGACATACAGGTAATAACTTCTAACACACAATTACCATATTTTAAGTTTCCATTCCTTTATAATCAAACTTTATTGAATAATATAATAGTAGAGTAAAATTATGGAAACATTTGACACTATTAATAGAGCCTTATCGTCTAATATGAGACAAATTTCATTAAGTGCTGTTTGTATTCAAACAGGCGACACTTTAATGCCTATAAAAGGTTGCAAAATAGTTACAACTGCACCATCCGTCCCACCAACATTTCCAATATCAGCATTATCTGGCATAGAAATGCCAGTTTTTAATACAAATACAGTTTTTATATTACCACTTTCTAGCTTATCAGATGATTATATTCCTTTAGACTCAAGCTGGACATTAGTAGTTAACACATCATCGTAATAATGGCAACAGATTATCTATATAATTCATCAGGAGCAAGTCCATCAAGTCAAAGTGCATCTTTGACGTTTGATAATTATTACTCAACATATGGTATAACAGTAATTGATAGTATTACAGTAACTACAACAAGTTATAGTAATGATAGTGGAGCAGATTATCCTAATACTGCAGAAGCTACAGCATCATTTGGCACAGGTACATATCAATCATATCAAATTAATGCTATTAACACATCAAGTGTTGAAGCAACAAGCTACGTAACGGTAACAAATTTAAGACGTTTAGGAGCTGGTAACTGGCAAGCCGATTCAGTCACATATAATACATCAAGTGGTGGTAGTTATACAACAGCTACCAATGTAAATTTTGGTGGTAGCCAAACAATTTCATCAGTTGGTACAGCAAACGGTGATAGTGGTAATTATTTCGTATTACAAGCAGCTGTTAATTATTCCCCACCTCAGTCACCTATTGGTTCATTTGATAGTGATAACTCTCCAGTAGTAATTGGTTCAAGTATTACAGGTAATGGTTGGGCAGCATATCAAGAAGGTTCAAATTGGTATGATGTTGGTGCAGTTCACATATTTTTATATGACAGTATGGGTAGTTTGGTTTCAGTAGGTGGGTTTACTAACCCATTTAACGCAACTCTAGGGGTAACCAGAACAGATGTATGTCCAGCCATAGCAGGTGTATCTTGCGGTACTAACTGTCCTTGCGACCCAGGTTGGAATTTTAGTGTAAGTTCAAGTTTATTATCACCCGGTACTTACACTTTACAAGCAAGAGCTTACACAAGTTATTATGCTGATGTAGTTATNGGNTCNNAANCATTAACNNTANCAGCNCCNGCNCCAACAGTAACCCCAACACCTTCTAATTCAGTAACCGCAACACCATCTGTAACACCTACACCATCACAATCAATAACCCCAACACCTTCTTTAACACCCACAGCTTCTTTAACACCTACAAACACACCATCACATACACCTTCATATACACCAACCAATTCACCAGCAAATTCACCATCTCATTCACCTACAAGTTCAGTAGCTCCCACCCCATCTTTTACCCCCACATCATCTATTGGACCAACACCCACTAGTACACCAACAGCATCAGTAGCTCCAACAGTTTCATTTACCCCCACCCACTCACCATCAACCACACCTGCCGCTTCTGTAACAACAACTCCTTCTTACTCACCTTCAAACACCCCATCCACCAGTATTGGTTCATCTGCAACGCCCTCCCAATCAGTTACCCCTACAAATACCCCTACTAGTTCAGTTGGAGCATCAGCATCAGCCACTCCAAGTATTACACCTACAGCTTCGGTAACAGCTACACCAGCTGCATCAGTATCCGTAACACCTACAAACACACCAACTAATACACCTACCGCTTCTCCAGCAGCTTCTGCATCAGTCACACCAACAGTTACACCAACCGCTTCAGTTACAGCAACTCCAGCAGCTTCTGTAACACCTACACAATCAGTTACACCTACAGTTTCTCCAACACAATCAGTAGCAGCTTCCGCATCAGTTACACCGACAGTATCACCTACTGTAACACCTTCAAAATCACCAGGATCTACAGTATCTGTAACACCTTCAGTTACACCTACTGTTACTCCATCAAAAACACCTCAAGCTTCTCTATCACCAACCAATTCAGTTACACCAACACCAACTTTTTCACCATCTCACTCGCCTACCCCAACACCCACAGCAACAAACAACGTAGCTTTTTTAGCTCCGGAACGTCCTTACCCAGGCACAGGTATAAATGCTGAAAATAATACAGATAATATAGTGGTTGAACAACCAACACCATCTGTAACCCCTACAAAATCGGTAACACCTACAGCAACCCCATCATCTTCAACGTCTGCAACACCGTCTGTATCACCAACACCATCTCAATCAGCTTCTGCTGCAGTAACTCCAACAGTCTCACCTTCAAAATCACCAGTACCTACACCTTCTTTAACACCAACCCCAACAGCAACCACCACACCATATCCAGTACCTATATCAAATACAGGTTTTGCAAACTTTAGTATATTTGATATCAATGAAATATTGTTCATTACAAGTAATGGTGGTAGTAATGTACCAGATTACAACAAAAAAGGTAATGAATATGTAAGTAACACAGTATTAAACAAGGCTTTAATGAAGCTAATGATTAACAACCAAACATTAGCAAGCTATTTAAATTATAGATTTACAGGCACATTAACCCCACAGACAAATAACATTAGTTCTGGTGACGTTGTACCAATGACCAGAGCAGAAAAACAAATTTTAAACGCCGGATACGATAATAACAATTATGTTAATGTAAATGAAAAGACTGCACCACAAGTATTGACAAGAGTGTTTGAAAAACTTTATAATTCTGGTGCTGCAATTGCAGATTTAACTAATATAAAGATTACTAACTTTGATCAGTTAATTAAAACATTAGATGTAGCAGTACCATTAGCAACTCCAACAGGTACACCTTCTATAACACCAAGTCATACACCAACATCATCAATTACCCCTACACCATCAATAACAGCAACACCATCACAAACAGTTTCAACAACACCAACAGTGACACCTTCCAAGACACCTACCCCAACACCTTCAATTTCATTGTCAAGTCCTACGTCAACATGCGTAACGTGGCAGTTTATAGCTACAAACGGTATATCTGGTCAAGTATCATATACAGATTGCTTAGGAACAGTATATACCAATACACCTATAACGAATTTCGGTATAATATGTGCCCTTGCTAGCAGCACACCTACATCATCCACAGGTACAGTTACGAATTTAGGAACAAATTGTACAGGATAAATACTATAAATGAGTTCTTATAACGTAAACGTTTTTACTTCATTTGATCCAGCGGCAATTATAGATCCGCAACAAGAACTAATGGGTCAAGGTAATGTAAGTACATATTTTAACACAGTACCTGGTTCACAAACGTTATCCATATCAGCTCATAACCCTAATCAAATAACTACTTTAGTTATAACTAGTAATGGTATAACAGATGGTAACTTTTATCTCTACCCTATAAAATATACAAATGAAGTAGTTAACTTTGTTGTAACTTTACAAGACTCTTATGGTAACAATGTAAAAGATTACCCATTACTGCAACAGAACAATTTTTATTTTTACTTACAACAATTAAACGGGTCACAAATAGTGCCTGGAGTTACATTCAGTTCTAATTTTGGTACTTTAAGTTCATTATCTCAAGGTGGATTCTTTAAAGGTACATTCACAAGCGTAACATCAGCACTAAGTGTTGTATTAGTTGCAGTTTTAAACACTAACAATTTAAATTTAACAGGGTTTTCAAATACATTTTCTATTTACCCTTCGGGTGGTGTTTATCAGTTACGCAAAATTAATGAAAACTTTAATCAAACAGCTGCATATTTAAGTTTAGCTACACAACCTGTATTAAATGATAACCCAGTATTTTTTTACAATTTATTAGGTCAAATAGTTGGTAATAATAATTCAGATCCAAACACTTTAGGTATTGAAACGTATGAAAAAATATCTAACTACATTTCAAATATTAATGACGTTGAATATAGTAATTTAAATCAATTAAAGTCAATGTTAGATAATGTAAACTCTACATATCAAGATTTTAATTATGATTACCCACCATCATTGAGACGGTTAACTGATATGTTATCTGTTAAACACAAAAATTTATTTGGGCAAACAAATCAATGGCAAGGTAACTTTGATACAAAAGGTTATACCAACAACAAAACATTTGGTAAAAATAGAGGTCAGCAATTAAGTTTTGGTACAACAGTACTATCAGCAGGATCTGGTATACAACCACATTATATTTTAACGTATGAAAATTTTAGTGAAACTTATAACATAGTAAACACTAATTTGTTAAACTTAACTTGTTATCAAACAATTACAAATTCAGTTTCAACATATCCATTATCAGCAGTTGACAATACTTGGGGTTGGGGCTTGATATTACCAAATGATCGTAATGTAGATCCAAGTATATATTACACTTTTTATCAATTTGTTCCAGGGACACAAGGATCATTATTACAAGAATTTTTAGACTTTAATAATCCTAACAACACACTTTCAATTACAAACAGTGCGTATACAGATTACGTAGGCCAAGGCGGTATTATGGATAACATATTACTAGACAATGTATACACAAGTTTAAATCTATTATCCACAAGCTAATTAGTTGATAAAATAGAGTTACAAGCTATAATCTACGGATATGATAGTATTTGATGAGAAATCGCACACGTATTTAAATAACGTAACTAACAGACCTTATATATCCGTTTCTAGGTTATTAGGCTTATACAAGGAACCATTTGATAGAGATTTCTGGTCAAAGAAAACAGCTGCTAAAGAGGGTATCACTCAAGCAGAAGTATTAGCTAAGTGGGATAAGAACACAAAAGATGCTTGTGATAAGGGTACATCAGTTCATGATATAGTTGAGAGCTACATTAAGACAGATGAAGTGTTAGATAAGTCATTAATCAAAGCTCTTAATGAGGTATTTGATAAAGGTGATTATAAGAGGGTGTTAAGTGAAGAATTAGTATACAATGATGAGTATGAAGTAGCTGGTACATCAGATATTATATGCGATGTTGATAATGATACGTTTGATGTATATGATTTTAAGACAAATAAGAAGTTTTTATTTGAAAACAAGTATGGTAAATACCTCAAAACTCCATTAAATAATTTACAACAGTGTCAGTACAATGATTACAGTATTCAATTATCATTATATGCATTCCTTTATAGTAGATTAACTAATAAAAAGGTTCGTAAAATATGCATACTTTATCATGACGGTAAAAAATTCCACAACTATCCAACACCATATTTGTTTTGGGAAATTTCAGCTTTATTGAAACATTATTCAACAAACTATGGACAAAGTACTGTTAAGCAAAGTTAAAGATATCCTCAAAAACTGTACACCAGACAATATAGAAAAAACAAAATCAAGGTTAATGGTTAACCTTAAACCAGATGAAGCTGAATTAGTGTATGAACACTTTTTACGTTTAGAACCTACTTATATTAAAGAAACATGCAAGGTCCATGCTAACCAAGTGCTGCCTATGTATGAAGATTACTTTAAAGGTGGTAACTCTATTACCGATATCTTGCTTGATGACTACGGAGGCGTGGATTAAATATTTTGGATGTTATCAGGTTTCAACGCCCTTAATCCCGTTCAATTTGTTTATGAGCCAGACACAGATCTCATAATAAATCAGAATACCTTTACAACCCAACAGGGATTGTCGTTAAATCTTGTAAATGCGTTAAGTTCTCTTCAAGATGAAACTATTAGTAACTATTCTAATATTTTCCTTACAGATACATTACCAGTTAATGATGTAGTAACGTTACCACCAAAGCAAACAACACCTTTAACCTTTCCAACATATTTAGCTTTAAGTGCCTACCCAACTATAAACCCATTAACATATTATGTTTCAGTAAGCACTGGTTTATTTCCTGTAACAGCAACAAACATAACGTTTGTACAAACATTATCAAACGAACAACAAACTAATTTCATATTTTACGATTTAGATGGGTTACATTGTACTATATCTACCATTTTAAATGGTAATACAATGAATTTAGCAGTTGATGTACCCAACTTAAGCTGCATCTTTTCAACAAACTCAGCTTTAGGTGTATTTGAATATACTTTAGATGATAATGGTTTCTTAAAATTGTTTTATAGATCAGGTTCAAATTTTTATGCTATAAGACAAATTGGCCCAACATTAAAACCAATTGATATAACCACCACAACGTCTTTAAGTACAGATATTTTTGGTACAACTTTTACAGGTGTAAGTAGTATTAATTTTAAAAATGATTTCATCTACTACAACAAATCATTCCTTAAAGATTTTATAGTTAATGACTCTAATGTAGTGCAAGACGTACCACAGAATACCGTTTTATATTACAACTATCAAAGCCAATTTAATTTCTTAACAGGTGCAACAGCTGTTGTCAATTTCTTTAAAACTAAAAACGTTTTAAGTAACGATTATTATATAAATGATCAGTTACCATTTGTAGATAATGATGCTGTACAAAGAAATTACACATCTATTTTATCAAAACAAAATAGTGAAACGTTTAATGGAGATCTACAATTAGGTTATAACTACTATACTTCAGAATACCTATTTTTACCTGATAAAGCAACTTTATTCACATTACCTGAAACATTATTCCCATACAGTGTAATTAATATTGACAATAGTAACCTGGTTAACATCGGTGCATATGGTGGTTTAACACCAGTATATTCAGATAAAGTAGTAAAGAAGCTAAACGAAAATGAAAACGCAGTTAACTACAATGAAGCTAACGGCACGTACTTATATACATGGTTATATACAGACTCTGCACAATTAACATCTTATTGGTTAGATAGATATTATTACCCACAACTTACTACAGTTAATAGTGCATATACCGGTACAAACAATCAAGTGTTTAATTACACTTCAAGTTTATCCACATTTTTAGCACAGAATAGTATATCACATAATTATTCTTATTATGATATAAGAAGTTCATTAACATTTGAACCGTCGGCTTCGTATTATTATTCTAGAATTGGTAATAACTATGTTGAAAAGGTTGTTAATACTTTTGATGTTTCAGTTTCAGCATTTCAGTTATATAACAGTAACAACGTATATCAAGGTACTGCAAATAATGTAATTTTTGATGGTACAAAATACGGCGTGTTTAATATAAACAATAGTCCAGGTAATTCATTCACTTTATCATTTGATTTTAATACTCAAAATCTTGCAAATGTAGAGTCAAATTTAATTGTAGGTAATAACTTTGATGAGGGTGTTAGTTTATATGCCGGTGGGTTAGAAAATATTTTCACCCCAGGTTATTTTATCACATCTTTAACCGGTGTAGACTTTTTTGATACATCAAATAATAATACATTTTCAGTAAATGTTAGTTCATATGTTCAAGCCCCTGTACATGTTATAGATGTTATTAATACTGGGTTTGATCATTTCATAAAAGTATTTTATTTAAATTTAAGCAATGGTAATCCAGGGTTTTTAGAGTTTAGTGTGTATGACAAGATATTTAACAAATACGAATTCCCTCAATTAAGCAATATATACGGTAGTAAATTCGGTTATAACAATTTATACAGTAAACAGTACGTTGGTAACAATGAAGTTCAGTATTTGATAAAATACACTATTGATAACCCAGGTGTACTTTTACCATTTGGTAGAGTATATAGATTTGATTATATTAACTGTACTTATTTAGGTTATATTAATATACCTCTCAGTTACTTACCAGGCTTTAACAGTTTTGTTACATTTAATGGTAGTGTTTCTACACTATCTGGCTACGATGGTAACATATTAGACGGAGATGGTATAGGTGTATCAAAATGGAACAACGTCGTATACTTTAAAAACCTAAGTGCGGGTACAGAATACCCATCACTTTGCACTAGTGGTGGTATATTTGATGTTGCTATACTACAAGACAAGTTTTATATTCAAACAAATGGTTATGTTTCTGAGTATGATCAATTTAAAACTTTATACAACACTTACTACACAAGTTCAAATGTTGTTTCTGGGTTGAAGGTAGATTTTATTAATGAAGGATTTGAAACCAAACTGTTAAGTTTTGGTGCTGATGCAAATGGTCATATTATTGTAGATAAATTTAACTTAGCTACATCAAACTTTGAAAGCACATACAATACCGGTAAATTAGCAGACCCAATATATTACGGTGAATTTTTATATCCAAAACAAGGTACGTATAACTTATTAAGATCAACAGGCATGGTTAATGGTAACTTTGTAAGTGGTGGTATTGAAAACAGTTATACATATTCAACTCCTATTATAGATTCATTAACATCAATGTTCATTGATGCAGAAATAGGTGTATATTCTGGCAACTCAACCAGCAGTAGCATATTATCTGGTGAATTTAACATAG
>TBL_comb48_EPIDRAFT_1001292_pt1 | contig 18625 bp, 25 predicted proteins | sample TroBogEpilimnion_37_FD_10681 | JGI IMG/M metagenome (IMG submission 10681)
TATTTAATACACCTCCCCCCCGACGGTCTGCTCAAAAAATTGACCGCGGTGGTCGCCCTGCTGTTTAGGTGGGGAGTTCAAGCCAACTTTCCAAATCGCAACCGCAATCGCAATTTTCGCAAGAAATGTCGCAATCCGCAATCGCAATCGCAGGCGGGGGACCCCCCTCTTCTGCCAAGCCTCGTGCTCAGCGTAAGGACGCTGGCGTTGAGAAGACCCCCACCGAAAAGTGCGGGTGCTGTGGCAAGATGTTCGTGACGCTGGCACGCCACTACCGCTATGTTCCCACCTACGGACCGGGGGGCGAATCTGCGGGTGCCACCAACAAGCCGACCAAGTGTGCGTCGTGGGCAATTTCGCAGGGGATTGACGCTAAGTCGGTCTCCAAGGAGAAAGTCGGACCCAAGAGCCCCGCCGGACGCAAGGCAATTCTGCGGGCACTCAAGACGCTCCTCAACGCCGGAATTATCACCGAGGTCGCCCACCCTAAGTTTCTGGAGAAGGTGGACGCTAAGTTCCCCAAGACCGAGGAGGAGGAGGACGAGGAGGAGGACTAAATAAAAAACAACAAAAATATCAATCAATTATTAACTTATTTTTTTGTTACCGTCCCGAGGGTAGGGTAGGGTAAAATTTATTTTGAATCCAGTCTATCTCTAATTCCAGAATTTCTATATGCTACCTATGGCTACTTGTCTGCTGAATATTTTCTGCTCTGCCCCTACCCCGCGGACGCTATTATCATATTACTGCTATTGTCACCCCATACTCTGACCGTCGCAGGGCAAAAAATTGACGGGCTTTTTTTGCCCCGATGTGGCGGTGCGTGCGTCATAATTTGTAATACCGTCCGAGATGTCGTCTGTAATTCCCCGTAATTGTGATGATGTAATTGTTAATTTCTGCGTGCGGACGCAGACTGTCGTTAAACTTCAAGAGTTTAAGGAGCACGTTGAGGAGTCTCAGAGCGTCGTGCTTTCCGATGAGCAGGCTAAGACGCTATTTCATGCTTGGCTCAAGATGGTTCACAGTGGCGTTGACGGTCAGCAGGTTTTCGTTGATGTTGAGTTAGATAACGACGACGCTATGGACTCTTGTATGGACCATCTTTGGGACGATGTAGTCAACGATAATATTGAGATTCCTGACGATTGGCAAGTCGCAAGGTGCCAAACTCATACCACTGGGTGTAACAAAATTAGCGTCGGCACTTACGGCGACGATAAGACTCCTCTGTGCGAAGAGCATAAGGTGTTGGCTAACTACGATGACGAGGGCAATCTACAGTCCGTTGATGATTTTGATGCTCCAAATATTTATCCTTATAAAAAGTGTTCTGTTTGCTCTGAGCGGTCCAGTTGTGGAAACTACAACGAAGACAAACAGTGGATTTGCGAGGGTTGCGGACCCGTCGGTTGCGAGCACCCGAGCCCCGAGGTTAAGGAGGTCGCTATCGTCAGCGACGAGCCACCGCTTACCGACTTCTTTCAGGACAAGGCTACGCCCGTTAAGGAGTCAACGTTTTATGACAAGACCACCGAAAATCAGGCTGAGATTCTTGCTCTTAAGGACCGAGTGATGAGGCTGGAGATGGCGATGATTCGCATCAATAGCAAGGTTGTGTTTGAGGTTGCTAAGACGACTGAGGCTCTGCTCAGTTCTGGTCCTGCGTTTCCAGTGACGATGGTGTCTAAGAAGGATATTCTGTTGGCGTTTGAGAAACTTCAGTCTACGCTTGCCAGTGTGCTCGTCAATCCTATCTAAAGTCCAAACCGCCGACGGTAATCTGCTAAATTATCTTTAAAATTACTCTTATTTCCCCACAAGATATAATAAGATAGATAGCCCGCCCTGCTGGGGTCGTGGGTTGTCAAATCTTTTTGATGCCGACTGCGGTAATTTTCTCTGCGTTGTGCGTCGTGATGTTGCGTATAATCCTCCATAGACGCATCCCCGAAGTATGTTTTCTTAGTGTGTCCACCGTTGTCAAACGTAGCAACATATTTCTTAGCGGGCTTGTCTGATTTTACTACGGAAACTAACTTCATCTATTGTATCAGCAGATTTTCTCTGCCTGGTATAGAGATGCCGAATATTGGAGGACGTTTAAAAAAAACGTGGGAAGAATTCAAACCAACGCTAAAACAACTTGAAAACAATTACAAAAAATTAAATCCGGCTCAGAGTTTTGATGATTTTGCTAAATTAGCACTAATTGAAGCGGGAGGACGATATTATCGTTCTTATAGAAACACACACACACCTGAATTAGCCGACGCTCATCTTCGGACACAAAAAGAACTACAGGACATATTTAACGCCAGTGAAAAAATATTAGTTATTGCCAGGGCTCAAAATTCAATTACCGTCGTGGGGACCCCCCAAAAAATTTGACTGCCCCCCGGCGGGGTAGGGGTAAAAACAGCGAAGGTAATTAAGATGAGTAATCCAGTGCTTGTTGATGATTTGGACGGTAATCTGTGGGACATCACGAAATTGGTTGCTAAACCTGATATGAATCCTAGGAATCTACATCCTAGCATCCCAGGATTCAAACCAAGCGACCTTGACAGTCTTGACTATGTCACGACTGAGAATATGAAAGACTACAAAAAAATCCCGTTGCTGGGCGAACTCTACACCGACGGCAACGATATTTACAAGCCACAGCACTTATTTAGGAGAGTCACTTATCACGATAAAACTACTGATGAGTTTAGATGCTGTGAACGCGTAAAGTCAGGCAAACGCTACTGGCGACATATGTATCACTTTGAAAGCAAGGAGCGTATCTACAACGGTAAGCCGACTATGTATTGGGTGTCCGCTTCTGGTATTATGATTCCAAAGGCGGTCATCACTGCGTCCGCTTTTATCGGTCCAAAACCTGTTGGTCACACGCTACAGTTTGTAGATGGTGACTATCAGAATACGAAGCCTGAAAATCTGCGATGGACGCTCAAGACTAAGCCCGACGGTAGCGTCCGCTATGTGTCCTATGACAAGAGCAAGAAGCGTTTCCGCGTCACACATCCAACGCTACCGCGTAAGGTATTCAAGTCGCAAGAGGAGGCTGTCACTTATCTCAAGAGCCAGATGGTTGAGATTACATATGTCAATAACAGCGATGCTGACAGCGTAGACCCAGTAATTATTGTGCCGTCAGATGACTCTAGCGACGAGGAGAAGGCTGAGGCTGAGGCTGAAACGATAGTTCACCTTTGAGTAAATCATCAAAAAAATTAGCATAAGGGTCAGGCTTTGTGGGCGGTAGTGCCGGGGCTACATACTTATTTACAAAAAACTTACTTACAATTTCGTTGAAGTATTTTTCGTCATACTCGTTACAAGCGTAGGTGTAGCCTCCTTTGTATGTGCCGATAGGGAGCATCTGCTTATTAAAGTAAGATTGTTTTAATTAGTAAATACAACGTGAAAAAGACCTGCCGGACTAGAGCCAGGATGATAATCAATTGTTATATTTTTGTTTAATTTTTCAGGTCCAGAAATTAAGTCTTTTGGTCTGTAATTTTGTATTGATGATGTAATTCTTTGTGGAAATTTATCATCTCTTACAGGGTCGCCTGCTAACTGGTCTTCATCTGCGTTTTTATGAAACCAATTTGTAATTGCTTTAACTAATTTTGCTTTAGGAGACTGAACTCTTACTACTTTAGCCTTAGCCTTTGGTTCAGTTTTAAAATACTTTTGCTCCATCTCATCCATAAACGCTTGCTCTTGTTGCTTTGTATTATGAACTATTTCTAGTGTAGGATTAAACGGTCCAAAATACGGTTCCATCTCCTTCATAAAACGCTGGTCTTTCAACGAACCGCGTTTGACACCTTTGTCTTTACGAACCTTACGTGGTTTTTTGTCCGGCATCTAATCTAAGCATAGAATATGTTGATACACCATGTCAGAGACATCACTGTCTGGACGTGTTCAAAAAGAATCCTTTATTGTATACCAATCTTCCATCAGGCTGAAAGCACGATTGGGTCACAATTACATATTGAAGTGGTTTTAGACAAGACGGACGGAGTTCAGAGTCTGGTAAAGTCTCCGCAGGGAATCTCAAAGTTGACAGTTTCTCTACCGTCGCAGGCTACATATTTAGACTGTTCGTATAAGTTAAACCGCGAAGGGTCATACTTAAGGTAGAACAAGGCATCATCTTTCACCCAATAGTAGAATATATAGAAATCTTTGTCGTTGAGTTCCCTAATCTTGTGGCAATCAAACCACCACTTCTTAAAAGAAGTTGAGGCATATTCCCGGGACTTAAATTCGCCCGTGGATTGACTGCCTATATAGTCCTTAGAATTAAATTGGTCGGTGGTTGGCTCCGCGTCTGGAATAATCTTACGAACTTTATCAAGGTTGATAGTTTGATAATAAACTCCACGGTCGTGACCTACTTTAGTATAGCAAAAGCCAGTGTTCATATAAAAGGGGTCCAGGAGATAAATAATTTATATGACCTCAACAGATGGACTCTACGACGCTACAACAAGCAGGAGTATCAACAGGTCTTGTAGCCATATTGTTGATTGTATACAGAGTTTTAGTGTGGATGAACCATCGGTCTATATCGTCACGCTGTTGCGGTAGAACGGCTGATATTCAGATTGATATTGCTGGGCTTTCCGGCACACCTATTGAAAATAAAACCGCAGACAGTAGTAAAGATGTCGTATCAGGGACTCATATCCAGCACGTTAGCACCAGTGAAGCCGGGGACTGTAATCAAACTAACGGACACGGAACTACACCAGGACCCGAAAGACTTAGCATCGTCAAAGATACAGGCAGTGTTTAAGGCTGATTATTCACACCCAGCGTTTTCAACGCAGACAGGTCCCCGGACAACAATAAGGGAACAAGTGCTGGCTATGTCGTTGTTTCCTAACATAATAAACGCAAAATACAACAAACAGGAAACTGGTTCTTATGCCTCTGGCGGGACTGTTGGTCCTTGAAAAAATCTGTTGTTATAATAGTAAGATGGTTGATTATGTCCCGACCGAAAAAGGAACTACTATCCGTCAGCCTTCCACGGCTAACTTGATGATTTCGTCTATGGATAGACAAGATGTTGTTAACGGTGTTCCAGTATTGACGGCTATTGGTAATCCTACATATACAACATATCCCAGTCCGTGGGACTTTCAGATTACTAAAACTAATTCTATTATGAACGGTTATTTTACACGTGTAGCAACAACAGAGGTTGTGCTTGAGTGGTTCGTTCCGAATATTTCATCAACACTTAACAATCGCACGTTTTCAGTCAAAATTACTGGAACTACTTATACTATTACTCTTGTGCCAGGATTTTACACTGTAGCACAAGCGTTAGACCAAATTGTAAGTCAGTTAAACGCGACGGCTGGTATTTCAGGTGTATATACTTTTTCAATCTCTAACGGTTATAACGGAACTTCTGTGCCTAGAGTTGCTTTAAAGTGTGTAACAGTAGCATCAGTAGCACAGAATTTTTCTATAACAGAAACAGTATTATCAGACCTTTTAGATTTTTCACCAGGAGGAAGTGCGTCATCGCTACAAGGAATCTTCGCACCTGACATACGTCCTTATCGTTATATTGACTTTACATCATCTCAATTAACTTATGCCCAAGACTTGAAAGACGGTTCAACAAATACGCAGGATAGAAACGTGCTGTGTCGTTGGTATTTTGATTTTGATAATTATACTGCGACTGACTCGTATGGATTTCCTATCTTGATGGGATACCAGCCCTTTACTTTGCGTCGTATTTTCAATCCTCCGAAGCAAATCAGGTGGGAACCGAACCTACCAATTGGAAATCTGAGTTTCCAGGTTGTTGATGAATATGGTGCTACTATTATCGGTCAAGCAAATCAGCGTCTTGATAGCCAGTGGCTGATGACCCTACAGGTCTCTGAAGTCTAAGCATAGATATATGATATATCGTAACTTAGAGTTATCTTTAAAATACAAAGTCCGCTGAGCCTTGGGACATAAGGAGCGTCGTGTTGTAGATATAACTGACGTTAAGCACCCAGTTCGCTGACGCTGACGGAGGGCTGACGGTAAGGTTAACAATACCGTTAGTGATAGGCTTGCCGTGAACGAGGACATAGTGGGAATCCTCATCAAGGAAGGTCTGGGCGAACGGTAGCGTAACCCAGTAAGAGTTCGCTGAGGCTGTCGTCGGGGGAGCACCAGCAACAGTGCTACCAACTGAGACACGAGGAGCCTTGTCGTCGTTGATTAAGTTCCAAAGAACTGAGGAAGAACCGTCAAAGCGGGCATAGATGTCTCCAGCATACGTCATCTGTGCTGATGTCGGAAGATACCACTTGAACGGGGCACAGCCTACGTTGCCTACCGTGTTGGGCGTGTAGTCCGTGGATAGCGTTAGCCAGATAGCAATTGCCTTGACTTCGCCAGAGCGGAAGCCCGTTAGCGTCACCGGCACACCAGCAGAAGCCTGAGCCTGTCCGACGGCTGACGCTGAGTTTCCAGCAGTGCCAAGAGCAATCTGCTGTCTCTGCTGGACAAACGTCGCTGGATAAGCGTAAGCGTTGACGCTCATATCAACACGGCGGGCTAACGCATCAGCCTGATTGTTGAGCATACACTGCTGAACCTGGAACTGGGCAAGACCCTGTGCGTAGTCAGTGCCGGCGATTAACGCTGACGCTCCGCTTCCGCAAAAGACAGCGTTCCACGGGTAAGTCTCAACGGTAATTTGAATCTGCTGTGTCAATAAATCTGACGGGAAGGGATGAGCCTTGCCGATGCCTGACGGTGTGCTGTGCGGGAGCGTCAACACTACGTTTGCGTAGTAAGTCGTGTTAGCAACAAGACCGTTGACGGCAGAACCACCCAACTGGACGATATCCGTCATCGCCTGCGTCTGCGTTTGACGCTGGAGAGCCAACTGTAGCAACTGGTCGGCACTAAGGAAGTATTGCGATGACCCTCCGTAGCGGAAAGAGACCTGTCTAATAAGAGCATAGCCCCAAGCGTCAGGTAAGCCAACGTTCGCCTGGGTCGTCAACGCCGTAAGACCAAGATTGAGCACGATATCTTGGATACCGTTCTGCGGAGGAATCGTGAAGACTGAGGAGCCACCGCCAACACCAGACTGGAAGTTCTGAACAAACTTTGTGTTGAGCGTCGTGGGGAAAGCCTGCTTACGGGACGTTTCACCGTCGTAGTAATACAAGTCTACAGCGTTACCGGGACGGACGAGGTCTTGCGTGCTCGTCATCTGTATATTAGGGACAAAGATAAAATTTTAGAGTGTTGACAGAAAGTTGTCCCGAGAAACCCGGGCTTCAAGGAGCGTTGGGTAATATTTGTCAAAGAGATGATTTTTACCACTTGCCCTACGAAAGAGAACACGATAACCAGTTTTAGGATTAAAATATATGTTTCTATCAAGTCCTTTATACTTATTATCGCAATTTTCTTGAGCAGTAACCCAGCGTAGGTTTTCAACGTTGTTGTTATTTGTATCTCGGTCAATATGGTCTACCTGCGGTTTATTATCAGGATTTTGTATAAAAGCACCAGCAACAAGTCTATGAACTAAAACCCTATATTTTTGCGTAATTTTAACTGATATATAACCTTCTTTGTTTATGTTTGGTTTTAAAATACGTCCAGTAGTCTTATTTCTAACTTGCCCTCCAGCAGAAACCTCATAATTACTAAACTTTTCGTCAGGTATCTGTTTCCACTCCATAGTTGCCTGGGGACACCAGCAGTGTAAAACGTTCAATTTTTTGGGGTAAATCGGGGTAAAAAATATTTTCAGCCGAAACCATCCGGCTTCCCAATAAACCAATTCCTAGAATCCTTTTCCTTTTGCCCAAAAATAAATTTTACCCTACCTTACCACGTTTTTCAATAATTTCTATGTTATAGTTAAAGATGCCCGGTAGTTCAATCCTACATAATAAGAAAGATGCTACTGGTTCTGTAGCAGGTCCCTTCTTGACAAAGACTAAAGGCTCCAAGAATCGGATGTCAGGCAAAGGTGCGGTTCAATCTACTATGCCGGGTGTGATGGGTGCCACCAAGCAAGATAGTTACCAGCGTAGCGTTGGTGGTCTGCTTAACGATACGGCTGACGGTCCGCTTGGTCCAGGCATCGCCCACTCTGCTATGGCTACGCTAAGCATCTACGGCAACACCGACCACGGTCTGCTTGGCTCTAAGTCTGCTACTCCGATGCCTGGGGCACACTACGGACAGGTTCCCTATCCCGGAGCGTATGCCAGTCATCTTGGTGTAAGAGTATCCTAAATATCTGCTTCTGCTACTTTGATAAATTTCTTAAGTTCTTCAACAATATCCAACTTTTTCGGCAATTCTTTCTTCGTTCTACGGACAAAGACTTGGTGGGCATCTCCAACAAACTCATCCTGCTTCTCCGGGCTTGGGGCTACCTTTGATGGTTTCTGCTTGGGCAACCTTGTATTTTGTATTAGATGCTTACCAGATTCCATAAACTGCTTCAGCGTTCCGTCCATCTATATTATCTAAGGTATTTAGTAGAGCGATGTCATCCGAGAAAGTAGTTAAAGTTAATATTCCTAACAATAAGTTCCGGCTTGAGTTGCCAGACGAAAAAACTGGTGGCTGTTCAATACTTATGGTTGGTTCAACGCGTAGCGGTAAATCTACTGCCCTCAAGCACATCTTAGACAAATACTTTAAAAGCCACGTTGGCTGTCTGTTCAGCAATAGCATCCACGCCCACGCTTACAAAGATATGAATTATCCGTTGTTAGCCAAGGCAGGAATTGTCTGCCCTGAGATAGTAAAGGATGCTTACCTCATCAACAGAGAAACCGACAACTACTACCCTTGGCTCTTCATCTACGACGATACTCCAACTGTCAAGAACGACAAGGAACTGCTTAAACTGCTTACAATTTACAGAAACAGCGGGGTCAGCGGTATTGTGGCTACTCAATCTCCTACCTTGCTCAACCCAACTTGTAGAAGCAACTTTAACTTTGTGTGCTTATTTAAACTTAACGCTACGGAACAACAAGAGAACGTGATAAAAGTCTGGCTCCGCGGTTATTTTCCTAAGACTTGGACTTACGAGCAAAAAATCAGGTGGTATCGGGAGGCAACGGAAGACCACCACTTTATATTTATTGACAATCTCAACGGAACTATTCAGAGGTGTAAGATTGACGTTTAAGAAATTCTCTGCCTCTAATATAGATGTCGTCTGACCCGCTTGCCAAGTATGCGGTATTTGCTAACTCAAATACGCTGATTTCTGAGATTGGTAACTTGTTGAACGTTTCAAGTATCAACACGAATCACATCGTGTTGGACAATAACAACTTAGATACGACTGGCTCCGGTGGAACTGCGTCTCTGTTGCTAAACGGCGTTGCTATCGCAAGTGCGTCCGGGCTTACCAGCAGTATCGCCAACTGGGCTCAGTTTGGAGCCAACTCTACGATTACGTTTGCGACGGGTGGAGGCACGGGTGGAGCAATTCTTTTGAATAACGCTATTTTCAATTCAAACGTTTCAACGAATACTGCTTCTGTAAACGGTTTAACTGTTTCAACAATTAACGGTCAGACGATTCCGCAGTTAGGTCAGTCCGTGTTGTATAGAGCCAACGCGTTAATTTCAACAGTTCAGTTTAATACTAATACAGTCACTGCTCCTATTTTGTCTTTTGCGAACCCTCTACCAGGAAAAACAATTCAAGGTTATATCAACGCTGATTTTGGCGGAACTGTAGCGGGTAGCAACTCATCTGGAAACTCTCCTTATTACTCAGCGTTTTTGACAGATAACCCGACGTTTCCTTACAGCCCGTCAAACTCTATCGGTGGAGTCCAATATAGTTATTTCTACCCGGTTGGTGTAAACAACATCGCTAACGTCAACGGTCAATACAACTGGAACGTAAATATTCCTTTTGCGTTTAGCAATTCCCCCAGCAATCTTACTATGGTTTGGTCTGAGCAAAATACTCCTGTCCCGAGTCTTTCCTATAATAGTGTATCAACTAACTTTGTTTCTGTTGTTGGTGGTGCTACAGTTACAGCAGTATAATTTCCTTGTCATAAAGAGATGAGTGACCCGTTGGCTCCTTATGCTTCCTGGTATAACGCGAATAGTCCAATATTCGTTAAAATTCCAGCACAGGTGTCAACTTTAGCAGTCAGTAGTTTGACTGGTAATATTCTAACAGTAAATTCTACGTTCAGTTGTAATATTCAGTCTACGAGGGCTGAGACAAGCAATCAAGTAGTTTCTAGCAGTATTAGTTTGAATAATCAAATTCTGACTGCGACCTCAAGTTCGCTTCTTTTTAACGGGACTCCACTTGCGTCGCAAGGTGACCTATCAAACTGGTCGTATTATCCTCAAACTTCCACGCTTCAAGGTAACAATCAGAATATCCGCGGAACTAATCTGTTGGAAGCCAAATTGGTGAATACATCTACGCTAACCGGTTCTAACGGCACTTTTATCAACTTGTTTACACAAAATCTTATGGCGTTTAACGTCGTAACTTTTACGTCAACGTTCATAGATGTCTATGAGTCAACAATCCAGTCAGATATAAAGTTGGCTAATATTTCTACGCTTAACGCAAGAGACGCTTATGTCAGTTCAGCCACTATCTCAAGTCTCAACGCAATCTCAGCGTCTATCTATTCGCTTACCGGCACCTCAGCCAATTTCTCAAATCTTTCCGTTAACTCCAATACCACAACTGGGTCGCTTAACGTTCTTGGAGGAGCCACTATTAGCAACGGAGCCAACTTTCCTCAAGGTTTCGGAACCAGTGGACAAGCAAATTTCAACAATCAGACAATCTGTAATTTACAAACAGTAAGCAACAGCAACACTACTCTAAGTTTGATTGTAGACGCATCTACCAACACTTCAACGTATCCAACAATCAATATACAGTCTAAGTTTGGCGGTGGCGGACAAGTTAACATCACAGCAGATTCGCCGTCTATTTTTGTTGGAGTCCCAAGTCAAGCAGTAAACATAACAGCCAAAGGAGGCGTAGGCTATCTAACAGGTATTCCTGTTGGCGGTGCTATCAATCTCGTAGCAAACGCTGGAACTTCTAACAGTATAACTCCTACAGGAGTATTAGCAAACGGTGCTATCAAATTAACAGCCTACTCTTTTATCAACGGTGCGTTTACAGTCCCAGGTCTAATACAAGAGTCTGCTGGTTCAATTACTGCTTATGCTGGACTAACGAGCCCCACCCTTGGTGTCTACGGTTGTGCTTTCTATTCTGCTCTTACTTGCTTGTCGCTGACTTGCGGAGCGTCTCCAGCAACGACCTCCTTTCCCGGCGTAGTTTATCTGCGGGGAGACAACGGCACTAAAGTAGTAAACGGCTTCTATGCTGATTCAATCAATAACAACGCTGGATACGATTTGAATATAGCGTCTAAGACAATTGATATTAGCAACAGAAACATCAATATTGATTCTGGCTTTGACTTGAAACTCAACAGTAGCAACGGAGGGCAGGTTTATATCAACGGTTCTTTATATCCTCCAGCCTCCGGTTCTGGTGTTTGGTGCTCTACTGCGACTACGAGGCTGAATATGAACGGATTTAATATCAGTAATATTGGAAATTTGTATTCTGCTGGAAACTTTAATATTTATGCTCCCGCTGGGTCAAACGTTGGATTCAATAACAACGTCTACTTTAATACTTACAATCTTAACGATATTGGCGGGATTACGATGGTTAGTGGAGGCAATATCAACCTAAGCGGTGGAAACCTCAGCAACGTAGGAAATATTTTTGGTAGCAATTTGACTGTATCTACTGGCGGAAATCTTACACTGAAATCGTCAACAGGCGGAAACGTTGTAATATCAAATAATCTGGATATTTGTAATAACAACGTATCTAATATAGGATACTTGAACTTTCCAAGCGGAGGAGCAAGAGGAATAGTTCTCAACAGCAATCCTATTGATATGGGCAACGGTCCGATATATAACGCAAGTCAACTTTACAACAATAACACTAATTTAAATTTAACAGGTATAGGTAGAAATATTACCCTTGAAACTTTTTCAGGGGGGACTATATATTTGAATAATTCAGGTGCGAATATACAACTTAATACTGATGGCTCTATATACTTACAAACAACTGGAGCAAATAAAACTGTTTATTTGAATACTGAATCTTTGTATTTCACTGGTTCGTCTAATAACAATATTAACGGTTTAGGGCATATTTATGGAAACACATCAGCACCTGGTGGAGGCTTAGGAATTGATTACGTTTATGGTCTCTTTTTTAATAGTGCTGGAAACAACGCTAACCTATTCTGTTCTGGTGGAAACTTACAAAGTTATAACTATAACGGCGGAACATATATTCACACCTATAACACAACAGGAACAGGCAACCTTTCTTTCTACAGTGATTCTAACGAAATTTATATAGTAACTGGTCGCAGTAATATCTCGTTGAATAGCGGTTCTAATATTTATTTGAACGCTATAGGGTCTGACGGAGTTATTGCCCTATACGCGTCAACTGTCAATTCTTATTCGCTTCTTGATACAAATATAATAGCCCAGCGAAATCTGACTTTACGAGCAGACGCACCTGGAGGTTCTATTACATCTATTACTTCTACTATTACTCTACAGGCTAATACTATTAATCTTACAGGATTTGTTGGCGTTGGTTCTGCTTACAGTCTCAATATGAATACCGCACCTATTACCTCCTGTGGTGCGTTTTCAAGGAGGCTGATAGGAACTGATGTGGCTCAGCCGATTTTACAATACTCAACGGCAACTGGAACAGGAAACAACGGCACAGTGACTGTAAATCTACCTCAACGTTATACATCACAAACCAGTTATATTCCTTTTGCGAATATTATGGACGACCCACCTGCTCAGATTTTTGTAAGTAGTATTAGCAGAGGTTCGTTTATTATTGGCTGGTCGTCTGGCGGTTCTGGAACGCACACCTTTGGCTGGAACACTATGGGAACTTAATTCTAAGCCTTCTATATATGGAACTGAGCCACGCTTATCACAGAATCAAGGCAGAGGAAATTAGGCATCAAGAGTTTAAGACGTTAGCCAGTAAGACAGATTGTCCTCAGATTGAAACAGCCTACAACGTCATAGCCAATATCCACTTGTCAACGATGACTGGGCTACAGACAGAGTTAGTTTATAAGATTTCTACGCTAATTACACCGCCGAAAGCAACGGAAGAACCTGAGAAGTAAATTCTAGCAGTAAGTATATGGACGCTATAAAGAACCCCAACGCCCTCAAAGATTTGGAGACAGTCGTTAACTTTTACCGCTATCTCCTTAAGCAACCTGAGCACAGTCACAAAGATATCCTTGTTGACTACCTTGGCTCCTGCCTTGACAGAGAAGTTCTTTTTGCCTCCACCCCCCACATGTCACACAGAGAAATCATCAACTACCGAGCAAGATTGTTAGACTTCATAAAATCCAAGGAGAAGCCTGAAGATTCTCAAGGAACTCAAGGATTAGTCTGATGTTTTCAAGAAACGGGGTAAATCAAAAAGTTTTTAGAAAAAATCCAAAACCCAAACCTCCTCCCCAAAACCAAAATCCCAGAAAAGAAAAGTCTTTGGCTAAAAATAAATTTTACCCCAAAAAATACCCTGATAGAATATTCTCTGCTAGAAAGAAGAAGATGCCTCCTGTTGATATGGCTAGACACTGTAATATGCTTGCTAATCTGCGGGAAACAACGCCACCTGTCCAAGCCCTCCGAGGAACACCCAAGCAATTGATGACAAAGAAGTCCAAGGGTCTCCGTGGTCTCCAACAGCAACCCTTGGAAGTGCCAGTAAAGAAGGGATGTTGATAAATAATTATCTTTTAATAATATATACAGATGACGGGTTGGATTGAAGCGTTAGCGATGTGGAGGTCTGCTGGGGGTAAGGGTAAAATTCCGTCAAAGGGAAGCGATGACTATCACAAAATTTTGTCTCTTATGAGCAAGTATCCCAAGGATAAAGTAGCATCAGCATCTCCTAAGAAGAGCGGTGTTGCTCGTAAGGGAACCAAAGCGGGTGCTAAGTTTATGAAGGAGATGGAAGAACAACACTTTCAGAAGGTTGACGTTAAGGTTGGTAAACGTGGTGCGGTCAAGAAGATGCCTAAGAAGATGGTAGCCAAGCAAGCCTTTGCTGAGAAAGTAGCCCAGCACGGTCTTCAGAAACTGGTTCCTAAGGAGAAGAAGCCTCGTAAGGTCCGCTCTGATGCTGGTAAGAAGCGTGGCTCCAAGGCTGGCAACGCGTTTATGGCGGAGATGGAGGAAAAGTTCTTTTAAAATCACTGCTAAATAGAGATGCCGACCAAGTATAAAGCAGTTCCTGAAGAATTACAAAAAATAGACTACGGCACTGCTAAGAGCCACTACGCAAACGTTCGCTTCAAACAAGGTTTGCCTAAAATTGCCGGTGGCGATATCAAGAAAGGCACACAAGCCTATAACGAGATAGTTTTGCTACAAAAGACACTTAAAGAGAAGGATTTTGTCTTGCTACTTGCTGAGTTGGCGGATAGGTCGCCCGAGCACTGGCAGATGATGACTAAATATTACGAGAAACGAGGCTGGGACTACAAAATTGCTGGTCAAGTGTTAGCGGACGCTAAAACGTTTTACGGTGAATCAAATAAGGGACCTTTGGATAGCATCTCCAACTTAGCCATCGCTGGCGGTGGAGGTGGACCCATCCAAGAAGCACCCAAGCCGTTACCGCCACCACTTGTTACAGCACCAAAAGTAAATAAAGGATACCCTGCTGGGTTTCTAAACATCTTACCAAGGGTTGACCCTTTTGTAGAACAACCAATCAGTTTTCTACAAGCACAAGCAGAACAAAGAGAAAGAGACAGAAAGCAGGCAGAAAGAAGTAAACAATTACATGAAAAACCATCTGTGCCTGCTATCTTACAAGATTTACGTGATATGAATACTCAACAGAAAAAAACATATCATCTTGCTGAAGGTAAGCACTACCAAGATAATATCAACGCTTTTGTAGACAATAACGGACTTGTTTATGTTGGTAAACACGCTGATTGGTCTTCTTGGGAAATAAACGCTTACGATGTTGAAAAAAATATTGTCCAAACACCTGTAGGATATGTTTCCCCTAACGTATATAGATTATATCTAATAGCCGAAGGTATGATTCAATCTCACATGATACATCCGTTGTCTGGTGAAACCCACTTTATGGACGGTGATTATTTTGTTGAAGATTTAACAAGTTGGTGGTTAAGTCACAATAAACCCGCCGGTAAAAAACATAAGTAGTATAAAGATGCCACCCAAGAAAGAGAAGCCAAAGCCCAAACCTCGTCCCATCATCATCACTCCCGGCACAGTAGTCATCTCTTTTAATTAGATGCGGGTCCTGGATAGTGGCACTACCTACCTACCTTGCTCTGTCCCTATCAAAAAAGAAATTGTATTATACAAATTCTTTTATCGTAAACGGGCAACCTTTCTTATATATCTACGCCTCAGACCGACGCACCGATTCCAACGTCAATCTTAACACCATGTTTGTCAGCAGTTTCCTTTGTCAATCTTTCAAGGTCCTTAATCAATTGTTCTTGTAGCACCTGTCGTAGTTTCTTGTTTGACGCAAGAGCGTCGTTGCCCAACATAATAGCCTTATCTTGCGTTGAGTCTAATATCTTATATAATTGCTTGATGTCGTCCTCCAACTTAACGATACGGAGGCTCAAGTCAATATTTTTTTGTTCCAACTCCGCCTCCCTAGGAGTGACATGGTCTACAAAGTTAGTGACAAACGGCATATAAGGGTGGGCGGTCTCCTCCGGCACACCGTCATCGCTACCCTCATCTGTAGGCGGAGGGATAGGCTGAGATGGCTGTAGATTATACACCTCCTGAACGAACCGACTATGTAGCATCTTCTTAGCCAACTGCTTCTTCAACTCAATTGACGGATTAGGGTAGTCCTTATAGAACTGGGTGATATAACTATGGCGTAGCAGTGTAATCGTGATAGGCTTGCCACCACACTTGACAAACAGTTCACCCAATCGCTGGGTCAACTTATCACGAGCCAACGAGGATACATAGCAGACCTTAGCAAAGCAATTAGCCTTCTTCTTACGGATGAGGTCAGCAACCGTAGGGTGTGCCGGTAGTCCAACGGTGCCGTAGGTCTTAGCGGTCTTGTAGTGGCGGAACTCAAACCACACGCTATTCTCTGACAACTCAGCATAATTTGTATCGTTCTTTGTTGAGTTGAGCGACTTGACCACCCTCATCTCTGAGTAGTCAGCACGCACAGGTGCCTGTAGCGTATAGAGGCACATAAGCAGATAGTCGTTGAGCACCATAGTTCCAGCCTCATACATCTCCTTAGCCTTAGCCTGGCACTTCATAACGTCATCCCAGTCCATATACTTAGCCTCAAGTTCTGGCGTTAGCGACTGGCTTTCAACCTCCTCGTCCGCTGACGGTCTAATCTTAGCAATCTCCTCCTTGTATCGCTGACGCTCAGCGTCGTCCTTGGCGTTATACGCTAGGGCTGATAGGTAGAGACGCTTGGTATTTAGGCTGGCATCTTCGCCTTTCTTATTTTTAAGTCCCTCAAGGACATACTTAACTGTATCGTCAATCGTGACATCTGCGATGAACTTACCAATTCCCTTGGTGATTGCCTGTAGTGCGAACTCATAACGACGCTTCGTTGATAGTGCGATTGCGGGGGCGGGGTGGATTACTGGGGCTGACATCTTATTACTATACCGGGGCGATGTTTTAAATAGGGGTGCCCCCGGCTCGTCAAATTTTTTTTGGGGAAACTTGTAAGCCATATCGGTCCCGTAGAAATTACTTTAGAATTCTTTAAGCCTCCTTGGGTGTCTTGAGTTTATAACTATCAGGGGTCAGGAGGTTCATATCTAAGTAGAGCCTGTAAGTCAACTTACCTGTAGGCTTGACCCACGCATCAAACTGAGCGTGCGTTAGTATCGTCTTCTCTTCCAACGGTATCCATCCACCGTTACTATCGGGCTTATGGCAGTCAATCTCATATTTCTTAGCCAAATAATATTCATCCCAGTCCTTTAGAGAAAAATCACAAATAGTAAGAAAATCACTACGAGGAAGGTTGGCGTATTTGATTATCCACTGTTTCATAGGGTCGCCTTCAATAAACTTGCGGAAGGCAAACATCATGTCTGGATTCTGCTTTAGACGCTCGTAGCCCAGCGATACAGACGGGGGTGTCCACTTGTATTGTATCGTTGATGTCATCTATAGGAACCTTAGAGTATGTCTTTTAAATTTAAACTAAAAAAAGGGTCTTATTGACGTTGCCCTGATTTTTTAGTCATACATATCCTTGAACTGCTCATACTCGTCAGGCATAAAGAACTGAATCTGGAAAGCGACGATGAACCGGTCCTTGTGCTTGACGAACGCCATCATCGGACAGACGACGCACCGCTTCTTCTCAAAGAACTTACCAAGTGCCCTGTTACGATTGAAACACTCCCCAAACTTCTTGAACTCCTCATCGGCGGGAATCTCAGAAAGCGGAATACTCATAACGCACGGGATGACAGCGACACCGGGGCGACCCTCAGCCTTGACCTTCCTAAGTCGCTCAATATTCTCCGGCACACGCCACTTGAGTAGCAAATTGAATTCTTGAAAGCAAGCCTTGTAGTTAGGCATCTCCTTAATATCATCGCACTTGATACGATGCTGAATCCAATTATCAAAACGCTTAGCGATACCCTCCTGCCCAAAGGTCTCGTTAAGGTCGTCCGGAGCGTCGTGCGACCGAAAGACACCGTCCATATCGCCTGGAGGCTTAGCGTCGTTGGTGCCCGGCACACCGCCCATAATAGCACGAACGCCCATGCGGGCGAACGCCATCTTAATTCCGTCCTCCTTATTCTGATTACTAGTAGTAGACATCTTGATTATTACTGCGGACCCTGCCCCTAATCGGGGGCAAAAAAAGCCGTCAAATTTTTTTGCCCGCGACGCTATCGGGGTAGGGGCAAAAAAAAGGTCTTATTGACGTTGCCTTGTTTTTATTTAGAGCCCAGCGTCAAGTCCGTTCCACCAAGCCTCAAGAGCAAGTGTCTCCATAAGATTGTGGTTGGGCTCCTTGCTAAGAGCAATAAGCATCATCTCCTTTGTGTGCTTAGTCCGCAGTGCCCTGCGATGACGGTCGTAGCCAGCACCGGTTTTAAACACCTTATTACAGCAATTACACTTGGGACCCGCATCGTCGCCAACGATACTGTAAGCCATCCTTGCCGGTATTACAGCCACGCGGTTACAACGGTCACAGCACTGACCGTTAGCAACCGGCATAGCGTTGTTGCCATAGCCGTCATACGACTTCTGGCAGATTACGCACGTAGCAACGACGGTCGGCACCTGATTACGGGGAATTACAGACGACATCTCGGACGGTATTACAAATTATGACGCACGCACCGCCACATCGGGGCAAAAAAAGCCCGTCAATTTTTTGCCCTGCGACGGTCAGAGTATGGGGTGACAATAG
>TBL_comb48_EPIDRAFT_1001299_pt1 | contig 18588 bp, 38 predicted proteins | sample TroBogEpilimnion_37_FD_10681 | JGI IMG/M metagenome (IMG submission 10681)
AGTTGAACCGCATTGAATATGCGCTATACAACGATGGGCAAACTGGTCTTATCAACAAGGTAGATGCGCTTATTGAGAATCAACAGATCATTAAAATTGATGTTGAGGTTATGAAGGCAAAATATGATGCGTAAAACCTTATTTTGGAAATGTGTATCTATTTTCAGGGTATGGTTTCAAACTTTTCTTACTATTGAAATTGCTTTACATATTAAAGATGTTGTAAATGGTCATTTTTTTTGGCAGGTTTGCGTAGGGGCTTTTGTTCCTGTTGTTATTCGTTGGGCTACCCCACAGGATGAATTTCCAGACGAAAAAGTAAAACCAGTAACAGGAAAAAGGTAAAAAATGAGTATATGGGAACCAAGTTACAAACCCCTAACAGTTGATAACCCTAATTACATTGAAACCGATGATGGAGAAGATTGCGATTGATGGATGCGCATAATCAAACAACTACTAATAATTATGTGGTACATTACCCACCGCACGAGCCGAGAGAAAAAGACCCCCATTACCGAGATTTTGATGCGTACCGCAAAGCCACTCAAGCCACAGCAGTCTGCGCTGTCGGAGGGCATCGTCAAGATTTCTCTGAATGCGATGGCGGATTAGAACTACATCATTCTCATATTGAATTTTCTTTACAAAATGGCGTAGATTTGAAATGGCTTGAAATAGATTATCCGGGCGTGTCTGACCCTGATTCAGTAGGCGCATGGGTTGAAACAGGTGCTAATCTTATGTGGCTATGTATGAAGCATCACAGAGGTGCGGGTACGGGAATACACCATGCTTCTTCTGCTGATTACGAAGCACAAAAATATGTAAAAACACTACTTTCAGGAAAGGTAAATAATGACAACAAAGTTTAGTTATCACGTGACCGTTAAGGAAAAAGCCTTAGCAGAACATTACATCTATGGAATTCTTGCGGCTGGATTAGCAGCGCATGAAATCGCTCCACATGAAGGAATCAAAGTGGTAGCACTCAAAGCAGTAGTTGGTGGTTTATTAGCACCAATTCTTGCTCGTATCAATCCTAAAAGCCTTGTCAATCAAATTGATGCGGCAACAGGAGCACCATCAACACTTACAGCGCCAATCGTCAATGCTGTTCTCGCTGATGCGAATAAACTTGTGACGGCTGAAACAACTAAATAACATAGTTCATCAAAACCCCAGCCAAAAAAATGGTTGGGGTTTTTTTTTTATTGGAGGATAAATGGCAACAGCACATGATGTGGTTAATACAGCACAACAACAGATAGGTTTTGTTGAAGGCGCGAATAACAACAATCCGTATGGAGAATGGTATGGCGTACCTAATCAACCTTATTGTGCCATGTTTATTTCTTGGGTATTCGCTCAAAACAATTTATCTCATTTAGTTGCCGCACAAACTACAAAAGGTTTTGCCTATTGTCCTGTTGGTCTTTCTTGGTTTCAACGGAGTAACCGAATAGTTGATAAATACTCTGGTCAGGCTGGCGACATAGTTTTTTATTCTTTTGGGGGTAATGGGCAAGCCGACCATGTTGAAATTCTTGTAGCAGCAAGCCGAGATGGAATAACAACAGTAGGCGCAAACACTTCGCCCGATCATGCCGTAACTGCTTCTCAAGCAAATGGCAACGGAGTATATTTACGTCATCGCCCATATCTTTATGTTTTAGCGATTGTTCGCCCTGCGTATGAGCCACAACTTCAAACCACAACTTCTTTATCTACACGCAAACCAGTAGCGGTAGGAACTGCCGCAGTAACGGCTCTTGGGGCTGGCGGAGTAGCAGTTCATCAAAGTAATGCGCCTACTACGACGAAGCCCCTCACAGTATTTGTTGCCCCACCTTGGGCAGCAAGCGACTTTCCGTTGAAAGGAAAGACCCCTGAAGAACTAGCAGTTGAACAGGCTCTATTCAAGGCAGGATTGCTTCCTAAGGTCGCTATAAACTCTGCTTGGACACCTGTCCACGTAAATGCCGTGAAAACCTTNCAGAAGGGTCAAGGAAGCCCGATTACGGGCATTGTGGACAAGTCAACCTATACCGCTTTAATGAAGGAACTAGAATGATTCGTTTTCCCATAAACAACGCAAAGGCTATTGGGCTTTCAGCAGTAGCAGGATTAGCCACATGGAAAGCCAGTAATTTTTCTATTGACCCCATGCATTTAGTTGAAGTTCTTACGGCTTCAACTGCTGGTTTGGCTGTACCCCATAATCCCATGTCCAGCCCGATGAACGAAGCCGACTCGCACATAATCACGCCATACGTGAATAATGTTGAAGAAAAATGATAAGTTTCTTTCGTTGGTCAGATACCAACAGGGTATAGCAAACAAGGCTGCGAGTGATATCAAGCCTGAAAATTCCCCCACCAATACGGTGGGGGTTTTTTTTGTTATACTCGCTTTATGGGACTCAGCGAAACTTTAGAAAATTCATGGAAGCCAAAGGAAGGCTGTCCTGTTGCTCGCCTTCGTGCGACTATGCCAGAGGAAGACAAAAAAGCATTTGATAACGCATTAGCAAAACAAATGCCCGTATCTTTACTGATCAACGCTCTTAGAGCAGAAGGCTACAAAATCAGTAGAGATTCTTTATTCGCGCACATCAAGCAGAAATGTCTATGTAAATGGGATTAGAAAAACAACTAGAACAAGAAGAAGTTAATCAAGAAGTCAATGAGTTAAGGAAAGCGTTACAGAGGGCACAAAAACAATTACTTCAAGCCAAGCAGCGCAACGAGGATTTAGTAACGGCAACTATTCAGGCTTGTTACGATGCCGTAATTGCATCAGATAAATTCGCGCCAATTAAAGATGTTGAGGCAGATAAACGCAAAGGAAAACCTGAAGTTGCGTTATGGCATTTGACCGATTGGCAAGGTGCTAAAAAAACCATTTCATACGATAGCGACATTATGCGTAAACGTGTTATGTCCTTTTGTGAAAAGGCTGTAAAGATTACAGAGATACAACGCGCTGATCACCCAGTAAGAGAATTAACTATCATGTTCGGCGGGGATATGGTTGAAGGTTTATTTAATTTTCCGGGTCAAGCATTTGAAATAGATGCGACACTCTTTGAACAGTATGTCAATGTGTCTAAACTGCTAGTTGATTGCGTTAGATATGCTTTAAGCAACTATGAAAAAGTAACAGTAGTTCCAGAGTGGGGCAATCATGGGCGTATTGGTAGTAAGCGTGACAATGTCCCGCGCTCGGATAACTTTGACCGCATGTGCTATGAACTCGCGCGACAACTATTGTCTGATGAAAAAAGATTAAATTGGCAAAAATGCCCAGAAGATATACAGAGGGTTGAAATTGGAAACTATAAAGCATTACTCATACACGGAGATGAAGTCGGGCGAAATGGTTTCGCATCTCCATCTGCTATCGTCCAACACGCAAATCGTTGGAGAAGCGGAGCATACGATTGGGATTTCCGCGATGTGTATATCGGTCACTATCACACGCACGCAGAATGGCCAATGGCGAATGGACAAGGTTCGGTGTATCAAACAGGAAGTACGGAATCGGATAACCGCTACGCAGGTGTTATGTTAGCAGCTTCCGCAACACCATCTCAGCGACTTCATTTCATTGACCCAATCAAAGGTAGAGTTACTGCGGCATATAAAGTATGGTTAGACTAATGAGCGATTTAGTTGATATTCAATGCGTTCGTTGCGCGAAATGGGTTGAAATAAACAAAAATGACAAACGAACACCATACTACTGTTGGGATTGTAAATAACATGCAAATAGACGACATACTTGCTAACGCTAGTGTTTTGATCAACGGCGAACGCCAAGAAAGTTATGGCGAAATAGAAAATAGTTGGCAACGCATTGGAATCATTTGGGGAGCCTTGCTTGATATTGAACCTATCGAGCCACACCTTGTTGGAATAATGTTGGCTGGAATGAAATTATCTAGAGTGGTTACTGACCCCACGCATGAAGATAATTTTATTGACGGAGCCGCATATATTGCTGGCGCGGGTGCTATTGCTACGGAAGCCTAATTCTTCCCACTCATCCATAGCATCATCAACTGTTCTTGTGTATTCGGTTATACACTCAAGCATCTTCGTCTTCATCTTCATCATCAACTGTGCCATGATAAATATCTGAAATATCAACGCCATTTTCTTTTAATTCAGCGAACGCACTACTTAGCATTGTTACTGCTCGGTTAGCCATGTCATTCATAGCATCAGGATAAATGTGGTCTGTTTCAATACATACGTCTAATGAACCAAGAGTGATGGATACGCGGGCGAAGGTCATGGTCTAAGAATACACCCTCCGCAGGAGGGGCTAACAGGGCTGATTTTTAGGCGTGTCCCTAAAACCCAAGCAGGTCAGTGGGGCGCGCGGGTAGCGCGGGTACAGGGTCATGCTGTATACTTAAACCCTCGGCACGCGCGAGGGGTATATCCAAGGATAGCCTCGCAGAAGTGAAAAAGCGGGAAGTCAGGTTAGTAAAACTGGTGAAGCGGATAGGTCATTAAATCCCTAGGGAACCTAAAAGCGTGACAGAAAACTAATACTTACTAAATTACATAAGTCAGTTGGGTAGCAAGTGAACTCTCCGCTCAAACAATGTCAGCGTTGATAGTAACTCAGGTGTTATACGAACGACGCCCATTCCAGATATAGGAATCATGACTCTTATCCGCGATGACCTGTTAATTCAGCGAGCGCGTGACAGATAAGTTTCTAGCGCAACGGTCAAGTAACTAACCAAATAGCAAATTACTGGCGCAAATACTTTGATGAATCAATAACCAATAGGTGCTGTCGCTTAACTATTAAGGCGAAACACGCAACGCAGTTATGAGATGTATTGCGTGTNTTACCGTATCGCGGTAACTGACGAGCCTCGTCAGCGACAATTCATGAAGGGTAAATCATGTCAAGTTCACAAGCAATCCTCGGCGCATTTGAATCAGCCGAAACAATNAAGATCAACTTAGATAAAGAGTTGGTTCAAGAAATGCTTAATTATGTAGTTGATAACGATGTTTCAATCAACGAAACGCAATGGAAAAAGATTTGTTCAGCGATTTACGAAAGTGATTTAGTCGCTGATTTCATGTCAGATGTTTTAACTATCGCAGAACAAACACTAGAAGGGGAAATCTAAATGTCACTAAACTGGGATATCACTAATTGTAACAACTGGGAAGAATTAAAGTCTGATAAAGAGTGGGGTATTACTAACACTTTGATTTGGGCAACCATGTCTGTTGATATGGGCGACATAACTGAAAGTAATTATGTCGAGTTCTATTCTCGTATCAAAGCACTTGAAGCAGTATTCGGCGCATTAGCAAATGGTCCTGATGGAGATTATTTCATCACGATTCAAGATGTTAAGAAGCGTATCGGTCTTGCGACCAATGTGTCAGATAAAACAACACATCAGTTCTTTAAGAAAATTGAAAAGCAAATTAAAGAACAACTAGCAAACGCATAGGACGAAACCGCCGAAAGGCGGTCTGACAGTAATCGCTGTCACTGATGAGTCCATCAGAAAACGAAGGGTAAATGAAATGGAAAACACAACAGAAAATACAGCAACAGAAGCAGGTCTAACACCTATTCAATTCGCCGAGCAATTTATCAAAGAACATAGCGCGAGTGAAATAGCAGAAGAACTTGTATCGTATTCTAAGTCAGTTGATAGTTTGAAACAACAACTTGAATACATGGAAAAACGCTGGCGTGCGGCAAACAGTAATCACAATCAATTAAAAGATGGGATTACCGACTTTATCAAAGAACACGTTAGTAATGATGATTCAGCCAGCGTTGATGAATTGAAAGAGTTGGCTGATGAATTAGAAATCGCGCTAACCAAAGAAGTAACAGTTCATTTCACAGTTACTTATGACCTAACTATTGAAGTTGGGCTAGACGAAGAAGTTGATGAAAGCGACTTCCGTGTTGAAATGAATTACAGCGGTGATGGCGAAATAACCAACGAAGATGAAGACTGGTCAGACTTTGAAATTGAGGAGGCGTAATGATCACTTGTGATAACTGCTCAACCGAAATTGATTTAACTAAATGCGAAACAACTACTAGGTCATACTGGGATCTCGACGAATTAGAGCGCCGAGGTTTTGAAGATATCAGGCTATGGGCTATCTGCCCAAATCTTGAATGTGGTCAAGGTAATCCTGTCAGCAGGGAAGAACATGAACCACACAAATACGAATGCTCAACTATTCCCGGTTACTTTGACTGCGTTTGCGGTTCTTGGCAACGCTGGGATGCTACAAATAAAAAAATGATGGTAGGAGGGTAAAAAATGACAAAAGAAACAAAAGATGGATTCATGGCTGATGTTAAGTGTGAATGCATCATTGTACATCCAGCAGTTGGCTCTAATGAGTGGAGTGAACTATTTACAGTTTGGCGCGAAGTAGCCGATCACGGAAATGGTCATGAACTCGCAGTAATTTCACAACAGTTGTTCGGCATTTGCTGGACAAGAGCAGAACATGAAAAGAAGGGTAAATAAAATGACTAAAGCAAAAGTAAAAACAATGTTGCAATCTATCGACAAAAAAGAATACGAAATGCTAGATAACACTGCTTGGCAACAGGATTATGCTCGCCATGTAGAGTTCTTTTTTAATAACCCGAGCGACGATTTAGAGATTGTCGCAACAGTTCTTTACGGGTTACAAGATCTACAGATAAGAGATTACGCAATGGGCGTAATGATTCAAGGCGATTTAATCCACAAAAAGGCTTTAGAAACTTTAGTGAATTATTCGTCAGGCAAATATCAAAAACCTCCCACGACATTGTTTGCTTTATGGCATTGGGAGGCAAATAATACAAAACAGGCAGCATATTTTTTATCAAAAGTTAAGAATTATGCTTTAGCCCAGTTACTCATGCGTTGCATGATAGCGAATTGGTCACCTGAATCATTTGAAACTATGCGCAAAGAGTTACACCCAAAAGTGACCGAAAACATTTTCGGTCATCAACTAACAACAACTAACTAAACGAAGGGTAAATAAAATGACACACACATCAATGAGGACGCCAACATGGCGCAAGCACGGAAAGTCCGTAGCGAAAGCCATGACAGCACAAGAAGCAATCAAAATAGGTAATCTTGACTTTACTGTAAAAGTCAGCGATGAATCTGTTTACACAAATGTAGGTGAAAAAGTTATCAGCGTGAACGATAAGTTTATTACCTATTCCGAATATCCTGATGGCAAAATAGAAGCACTAGGAGTAGTCGGTAATCGCTATACGCCAATTCAAAATCATGATGCATTCGATCTGCTCAACAATATCGTTGATGAGTCGGGCGCAATCTTTGATCATGCTGGTCGCGTAGGTAACGGAGAGCGTTGCTGGATTAGCATGAAAATGCCGAACAACATAGTTGTTGCCAACGGACAAGATGAGTTAGAAACTTACTTGACCTGTATCAACTCCCATGATGGTTCGTCATCATTTCGTATTTATACATCGTTCCTGCGTTTAGTCTGTACCAACGGATTGACACGCGAAACAAAAGGTTCAGAGATTACTCTGCGCCACACAGTTAATTCCGTTATCAAAGTTCAAGAAGCCCGCGAAGCGTTACAATTAGTTTTCGCAGAGCAGGCTGAATTTGAGAACGAAATCAACGCAATGTTGGGAATCAAAATGACAGACAAAGACTATAANAATTTNGTAGAGTCTTTACTGCCAGCAATTCCTGAAAACGCAACATTACGCAAACAAAACTCGGTTGAAGAAACTCGCTCAGAACTACTGGGCTTGTGGAAAGCACCAACGCAACAGCCAGTAGCAAATACTGCGTGGGCTGCTTACAACGCAGTAGCCGAGTATGTAGATTGGTTCAAGCCTGTTAGAAAAACAGAAACAATGAAAAGCACTAACAGGCTGGTAGGCGAATCAACTATGAAGAATCGCGCGCGCGAACTTCTTCTTGCGTAAATAAATTCATACGGCGAGCCCTGTCTTGATTAGGCAGGGTCACGCTGTAAAATGACCAATGAGCCGTAGTGGTTACGGAAGGCAAACGAAAGAAGGTAAATATGGCAAGGCAAATATGTGAAGGCTCATTACAGCCAACTCCGCACACTCCAGGAACTAAAAATCCATGTGCGGTTTGCGGCAAACTATCTACAACTAAGAAAGATGGTACTCAGCGTAGTCATGCTGGGAAAAAGAAAAAAGAATAATCACAACTAGAAAGGGTAAATATGTTCGCAGTATGTGTGTTCATAATCGGCGGAGTGATAGGAACTTTCATGTCACTCCGCTATCTCGAAATCAAAAGACAAACCGAAGGTCATAACTTAACTGTTAGAGGCAGGCTTGTCATAGCAATCTTATGCGGTATCGCATTAGGTTTATTCATGGTCTTGGTTGAAGGTATGTGGTGGAACTGCGATAGCGGAACTTGCCACTTAGTTTGGGGGTATTGATGCAAACATTTCTTGTTTCCGAAACATATCATCAAACTGCTAAAAGCCTTGACAATAAAAGATTAGGCAAACAGCGCGTAGAAGCGTATCAAATTTTACGCGCTTTGCTTGGTCACTCAAATGGTTGGGTCAATCATCCTGCTACAAAAATGTGGCAAGGACATGAATGGTCATTAGCAAATTATGGTTATGTCATTTGCGAAGAATGGCGAAATAAAGGTTTCGACGACTCTTTGCTAGATACATTTCATAAAGCACTTGAAACACTCAACACTCAATCAAGCACTAAACCTTGGTGGGCATCTAATGAGTTGTTTCAACTTTCCCATAAGTCAAACCTAGTGCGTAAAGACTCATTGTTTTACTCGCTACTGTTTGATGTACCAAACAACATACCTTATGTATGGCCACTCATGGATGAAGAAGCATTTCGTCTAGGCACATACAAGAATGGAGATAACTTGGCAGTAATGAAAAATGGTGCGGTTTATCTCACCAGTTCCCAAGTAGCAGAACTGCTTGGGGTTTCACCTAAAACCATTTCAGCGTATAAGGCTCGCGGTCAAATGCCGAAGCCTGATCGTGAATATGGTCGTACACCTTTGTGGCGATTAGCCACAATACAAGAGTGGCGTACAACGCTACGAACACCAATCAGAATAGAAGGGGCAAAAGAATGACACAACTAGCAATAAGTAACGATCAAAAATACTGGACACCCGCACAGATATCCGCGTTGAAACAACTCGGTTTATCTAACGCATCGGAAGGAGATTTATCTTTCTTCTTTCATCAGGCGCAAAGAACTGGATTAGATCCTTTCGCGCGCCAAATTTACATGATTGAACGCGGTGGTCGTTATGGTATTCAAACCAGTATTGATGGTTTGCGTATTATCGCGCAACGCAGTAATCAGTACGCAGGACAAACAGCACCGTATTGGTGTGGAAATGATGGCGAGTGGAAAGATGTATGGCTATCTCACGTTCCACCTCTTGCGGCAAAGATTGGTGTTTATCGCGCAGGTTTCGCAGAAGCAACTTGGGCAGTAGCCAAACTTGAATCGTATTGCCCAATGACTCGTGAAGGTAAGCCAATGGGCTTGTGGGCGAAGATGCCTGAAGTTATGTTGGCTAAATGCGCAGAGTCACTAGCGTTACGCAAAGCGTTTCCTAACGATATGTCAGGTNTATACACAGATGAGGAAATGGGTCAGGCTGATATCCCCGCANCTGAGCCAAAGGCAAAACCAAAGAAAGTTGAATTACAGGTAGTGCCTAACGCCGAACCTGAAACACCACTTGACGATGAACAATGGGTTGATGTGCTTGCACAGTTGACTCAATGTAAAACCAAAGATGAAGTGAAGGTAATTTGGAATAAGTATTCTCAATACCTTGATGTCGTCATACTGAATACCGAAACCACTCTCCGCGAACGCTTACTAGATAAGGTTGCGGTACTTAATGCATAANCCACTTGACCCGCGTATTGCCGACTTCATGGTTCATACTTCTAAGAACTTATGGAACTCGGCAGTAAGCGGTGATCCTGAATTAGCCGAAGCCGTTTTGGTTAATTTGCTAGATGTATTACCTAGTTATGTCCACGCATTCCATGAAGGGGGAGATGATGGAAAACTACACGCAGTTAAATAATGTTTGCTTTTGGTGTGAAACTCATATCATGCGGGAACATCACACAGTTGTTTGGGCTGATGATTATGGCTCAACCTCTTGTGAGTTTCATCCTGCTGCTTGGGATAACGAACTTATGCGCACAACGCATGAAATCGCACCGCATCAAACAGCAGAAGATGTTAATTTGATTGTTAAATTACATTACTACAACACAAGAAAAGCACAACCAACTCGATCTGTTACGGACAATGTGGTTTCAATTAGCAAGAATGCTAAAAGCACATCCCGTAATGCCGCAAATAAAATAATGCCGAGGTCAGGTTCAATAAGGCAGAAAGTGTATGAGGCAATTCAACATAGACACATGGGCGGTTTAACTGACCATGAGTTAGAACAAGCACTCAACGGAAAACATCAAACGATTTCCGCTTCACGCCGTTCGCTAGTGCTTGATGGCTTCATAGTTGATTCAGGTCAAACACGAAAAAACCCGCAAGGTAATGATTGTATTGTGTGGATAGATGCCAAAGTAAGTTTAGAGAATTGGTTTTTTCTAAATGGCTAAGAAAACTAAAGGCGAACGCAATACTGAAAGGCAAAATGGCAAAGCATGGAAACAGAAACCAAAAGGAAATACCAGTACTGGAAAGACGGCTGGGGGTTACAGTATCCAGAAGTTAGAACAACGGAAACTGAAACGCCTGAACCCGAACCACAAAACATCCACAGAGGCAAATGCGGTGGGTGGCACTACGGAATAAATCCTTGTGCTACCTGCTCTTTAATGGAAGGAAAAAAATGACAGTAACACCTGAGCAAGTTGAAAGTCGTTTGCGTGAGTTATCAAGAGAAGTAGATGAGGCTCATAGCAAATTAGAAAACGCAGATAAGCAATTAGTTGAAGCCGAGTATAACTTTAAGATGGGTATGGCAGAAGCGCGGTTGCGTATCAGCCATAGTGATCAAAAAATGCGTGTCGGTGAAATTGAAGACAGGGCAATCATTATCAACAAAGATGCCTACAACGCATATCTCAGTTCACAACAAATAGTTCGCGCTGCTAAATCTAACTCCGACAGAGTTGATACACAGGTACAAATCGCACAATCAGTTGGGGCAAGCGTTCGCGCTTCGCTTCATATCTAACAGAAAGGAAGGGTAATGAGAATCAAACAGTTGAAAGAAAATATCAAAGACCTACACAATGATGATCATGTGTTTGCCGCAATTTATGACAGAGATGAGGCAGATGAATTCATTGAAAATAACGAAGAAGATTACTCTCCACTAACAGATCGTGAGTGGCTACAAATTGTAAATAAGATGAGTGATGATGAAGTAATTTGGGAAGAACTACAAAACTCATTTCGCTATTACATGGATCAAGTCCTAGAGGAAAGGCGGAAAAACGATGCTCCAGTTAGTGAAGATTAAGGAACTCAAGCGTAGGCTAAAAGAAGAATACAACAACACAGATGATGTGCTTGTGTGGATATTCGACCCATTTGATGCTGGGCGGTTAGACAGCAACGAAGGTAAAATAACTCACCGCCGTTGGGAACAGATAACCGATTGGGTACTCATGGACACAGAACTACAAAAGTATATTCATGCCGTAGTTTCAGAAGCCGTAGCCAATATCAAAGAAAATAATAAATGACTATCGCAGAAGAACTGGTCAAAGTAATTCACTCCTCGCAGAAAGGCGAAGCCAGAAGCAACCAGAAAGCAATCGGTCCTAGTGAAATAGGTGGTTGTGCTCGCAAAACTTGGCTACGCTTAAATGACGGAGTGCGCACTAATCCGAAAACATTACGCCTCGCTTCAGTTATGGGTACTGCTATTCACTCATACATACAGCAGGCATTTGAAAAACAAGACCCATTCAAAGAACGCTATATGTTAGAAATTGAAGTTACAAAAGATGACTTGATGGGTCATGTTGATCTGTATGACATACAAAATCAAGAAGTAGTTGATTGGAAAACTGTCAAGAAAAAAGGATTGAGTTATTTCCCTTCTCAATCACAGATTTGGCAGGTACAACTTTACGGCTACCTATTACAAAGTAATGGGCATCCCGTAAAAAATGTAACTCTCGTTGCTATTCCCCGCGATGGAGATGAACGCGATATCGTATATCACACAGAGCCATACGATTTCGCTGTTGTTGAACAGGCGTTGAATTGGCTTGCTCATGTCAAGTCAGCCACAGAAATGCCTGCTCCCGAAAAAGACCCATCGTTCTGTAAATACTATTGCAGTTTCTATGACGAAACAGGTGAGGTAGGTTGTAGCGGGGGTCGCCGAACTAGGAGAAGTCAAGCATGATAATTGTTTACGCAATTCTAGCCATCAACTCAGCCAGCATTATCGCGCTGGCTGTTTGGGTGGTGTTGAAACAAAAGAAAATTCAAACCGAATTAAATTTCATAGGAACAGTTACTCATACTGCCATGACGTGGATAAATGCCCGCATCATGTTAGAAATTGGACCCGATTATTATCAGGAAATTATGGGTGAGGCGATTGAAAAATCGTTTGAAAAAAACCCGCCTGATATTGACGACATCATAAAACGAATAATGAAGGGAAATAAAAATGGGCTGGGTGAGAATTGATGATAACTTCGCTGATCATCCAAAGATAATCGGTTTGTCGGATTCGGCATTTCGTTTATACATATCGGCATTGTGTTACAGCAACAGGCAACTCACAGATGGGTTTATCGCTACGGCGGTTTACGCGAAAATGTCCTCGGAAGATGAGGCTGAGTTTCTTGTCGGTGCGGGCTTGTGGGAACAGATTGAAGGCGGATATTTAATTCGCTCTTACAATGAATATCAGCCCACTAGGGAGAAGGTAAATGAAAAGAGGGAGCAGGCTAAAGAGCGTTTAAGGCGTTACAGGGAGAAACAAAACGGAAACGCAAATGAAACGCCACCCCCAACCCAACCCAACCCAACCCAACCCAACCCAAATAAAGAACTAAACACCTACCTAAAGCCAAATGAAAATGGAGACCCAACCCTTACCCCTGAAACCGCACTACCCCGCGTTAAAACCGCTCTAGAAGCCGTTAAAAGGATATCTGAGAGGTTAGGTCAGGCGCGTGAGGCAGGTGTAAATGCGTGGAATCTATCTAGATTGATAGAAGAAGAATGGGATAAGTTGCATCAAGCCAACGACATTGGTGGATGTATTGCTCTAACTGTTTGGTATGTCTCAGAACTTCAATCACGCAAGTTAGAAAGCGCAGAAATAAGCCGAATAGGACAGATGACTAAACGCTTCGGCAGGATAGCCCTGCTAGCCATAGATGAAGCAGCGAGCAAAGACCTTGATGATCTAGTTTCGTATGCTTTCAGGATAGCCCAAAGGATGTACGAAGAAAGGAAAACCAAATGAAATGCGCGAAAGATTTCTGTATTTGTACCCATACAGCACCTTGTGAAAGAGGCTGGATAGCGCATACAGTAGAGGAGTTGAAGTTGGTGAAAACCAGCAAAACGGAGGCGCATCATGATACGATTATCCGTGAGGTCGTGCGACCTTGTCCTACCTGCTATCCTGAAAAAGCAGAGATATTCCGTAAAGCGCGGAATCCTGAAGAGTTGGGTGAATTACTGAGAGCCCAATCTAAGATGAATCAAAAGAAATTCCAAGAAGAAGAAAGTTGGGGGCGTACCCGAACTCTTTAAGGAGGTCTAATGACCAAAGTCAAAATACTCGGAATCATAATAATCGCATCAGCCTTGACATGGGGTTTCCCTGTCGCGGTTCATGCCCCAAAAATTGATATGGCGCAAGCACTTGCCCTTCATCCCAAGAAATATGCTCAGATCGTTTCTTGGCAAAAATACCATTGGGGTCAAAAACAGTTTCAATGCTTAAATGAGTTATGGACTCATGAATCACATTGGAACCCCAAGGCTAAAAACCCAAATAGCACCGCTATGGGTATTGCCCAACTAATAACTGAGACAGAAATAGAGCCAACGAAACAAATCCGCGATGGGATGCGTTATATCGTGTATCGTTACGATACTCCATGTAAAGCATGGTCATTTTGGAAAAGGAATTATTGGTACTGATGGATAAATTTTGGGTGAGTGGCAAGCCTGTACCGCAGGGTTCGATGAAAGTTATCAACGGACACATACTGCACTCTCAGGGCTCTGCGCTCGCTCTTTGGCGCGCTGATGTTGCGCGAAACGCACAACTTCGCGGGTACAAACCCGTTGAAGGTGGAATTCATGTCAGCCTTACTTTTGTATTTCGCGCACCCAAATCTGTCAAAAGACCAGCCCCTTGGGTTAAGCCCGATCTAGATAAATTAATACGCGCCGTATTAGATGGGCTTACAGGTGTGGCTTATGAAGATGATAGCCAAGTAATAACTATTACTGCTCGTAAAGTATATGGGGATAAAGAAGGCGCATGGATAGGCATTGAAAGATCATGGACTCCGTAAATCTATTACAACATATAGTTTCAGAATATCCGCGTATTTGGGAATTCTATAAAACAGATACAAGCCAAAACGAACGCCGAACCAAACACGCACAAAGGTATCCGCTACCTATGGATACTCTTAGCATGATTGTGGATTTCCATAAATGGACATTTCGTACCGCTACGCTATTTGGCGAAGCCACAGGATTAGAAGTTCCAACATTCGCTAAACGGGCAGAAGTAGGCGCGTGTCCAGCCGTAATTTCTAGGTTGAATTGGATGCAGGTTTCATGGCAAGTGTTAGAAAATAAAAATAAAAGCCTAGCCAAAACATTAACGAACGACATAATCATTTGGCAAACACGGATAAACCGCAAAGTCAATGACGGGGAAATTTTTACTTATTTAGAAAAAGAAGTATGTGATACCTGTAATAACAATTCTGTAATGCGTTACAACGATTATCTCATTTGCGTTAATACAGCGTGTCGCAACCCGATAACAGGGGAGGTCAAAAGATGGAGATGAAAGCGTTACGGGAAATAGTGTGGGCTCGCTCCAAAGGCTATTGCGAAAAATGCGGTTCTTGGATGAAAGAAGATAGTTGGGCTTTACATCACAGAAAACTCAAAAGCAGGGGCGGAAAAGATACTGTTTCTAACTGCGTAGCCCTACATCACTCCTGCCATAATTTGGCAACAGATAGCGTTCATGCCAATCCAGCAGCAGCCGAGCAGTTGGGCTTCATGGTTGGAAGTTGGCAAGAACCATCGGAGTGTCCTGTCACACTTCCAAGCGGTAGTATTGTTATACTGACCGAGGAAGGCAGTTACAAATACCTAGAAGGAGGCGAGCCTGATGGCTACTAGGACAGAAATGATAAACATAGAACAACGCAATTTGCGCGCAACTATTCATGCTGAAAAAATAAGTAATAAGCCGTTTGACCAAGGTTATTACAAAGGCAAAACAGATGCCATAGCACATATCTTAGAACTTCTAGAGGAAGAAAAATAAATGGCTAACGAACCTATTATTATTGTTACAGGATTTTTAGGCGGAGATGCGGAATACCGCAAAACACCTAATGGCGTATCCGTTACAAACTTAAACCTTGCTAACACTCCACGCAAAAATGTAAACAATGAGTGGGTTGATGGCGAAACTTCATGGTTCCGCGTTATGGTATGGAACAGAGAAGCAGCAGGAGTAGCCAGCGCGTTACACAAAGGCGATAAAGTTCTTGTGTTAGGCAGGCTTATCCAAGAAACATACGTGGATAAAGAAGGCAATGAGCGCAAATCGCTACAAATCAACGCTGACACAGTTGGGGTAGTTCCTAAAATTATCCCTGACCCAGTTAATCCAGTACTCACAGGAGCAGTTGAAGACCCAGTAGGTGACGATTTCCCTTGGTAGCCGAAGGCTATAAAAGCGTTGAAGCCATCTTAGATAATGTTTTGAGGTTTAATCACGGAAGATTAAATCGACAAATGTTATGCGAGCAGATGTATAACGGGATACGCAGAGAGTTCGCGCAAGAATTGTTACAAGAGGCAAAGGCTAGTGCTGATGCTTATACAAGGCTGAGAGCGATAATTAACATATTGGAGAGTAAGTGACCGAGGGTTTGATTGATTCAGAAGTAGCCGTAATGTTATTGGGGATAAGTAAATCCAACTTACGCCAGTTGGTTTATCGCAAACAATTAGTGCCACAAGGAAGGCAGAAACGCAGAAGCCAGTTTCTACTGGCTGATGTGCTGGCACTACAAACACGCCGAAAGTTGGAATCAGGGGCGCATTCCGACTAAAAGTGTGTTACACTTTCTGCCAATGGGTGAAGTCTATCTATCGTGTTATTACCCTTCTACGATGGGTAGGCTTCCCTGTTTTATCAGGAGGCAATTATGGAAAAAGTTTCTATTGATTCATTAAAAGAGTTTGAAGGCAATCCGCGCAAAGGTAATGTAAATGCGCTTGTTGAATCACTAACTGTTAATGGACAATATCGCCCTATCGTTGTTCAGGCTTCAACTAAAAAAATTCTTGCTGGAAACCATTTATGGAAAGCAGCGAAACAACTAGGCTGGAAAGATATTCTTGTTACTTATGTTGATGTAGATGATGACCGCGCTAAAAAAATTGTTGCCGCAGATAATCGTTTGGCTGACATGGGCTCTTATGATGAAAACGCTTTATTAAAATTATTAGAAGACATTACACTTGAAGGTACTGGTTATGTTCAAGCAGATGTAGATGATTTACTTGCTTTAATTGAAGAACAAACAGAACCACAATGGCAAACAGCGCCACAAAATTCAACACAAGAAAATGTACAACACCGCCCAACACTTGCAGAGCGCGCAGAACATTATGCTGAACGCACTATTCGTTTGTTGATGTGCGAATATCCAAACGAACAATACATTTGGGTAGTTGAAAGATTGTCTGAAGAAAGAGCAAAGTTTGGTATTGACAACAATGCTGACATGATCATAAAAATTATAGAGGAATATACAGGAAAAGAAGCACCAAAATGATTGAACTTGATATCATCAAAGTTAAGCGCGTTAGAGATAAAAAAGAAGCGCGTTCATCCAAAGGCGAAACAGTTCCAGATTTAGATGCGAATATCACTAAGGCAGGAATTTATGTTGATGAAGAAACAAACGAACCATTTCTTGTTTACCTCGCTATGGACGAAAATGATGTTAGCAAACTTAGACACGCAGTTCGTAATGTTAAGTATTCTTCATCAGGGGTTACGCGACAATCATCAGGAATAGAAAANCACTCTAGAACTTTCGGTATGTCACCGCGCAAGCCATTTCAAACACGCGAGGCTTGCCGACCAACTGCTTTATCTTATGAACAACCTAATGAGCATGGCGTATTGGTTGAAATTGCTGATAAATTAGCAGAAATGATGCGTCAAATAGCGCCAGAAGTTTATGATGCGGATGTTATTGAAACTCAAGATGTATCAGATGAGTGGCGTATTAGTGAAAAGTCTTTATGGACTAGCGGAGTTATCAACAAAACCTCAACGCTTCCATATCATTATGATGGCAACAATTTTAATATGTGGAGTGCTATGCCTGTTGTTAGGCGTGGTATTCGCGGAGCATTTTTATCTATACCTGAATACGATGCGGTAGTTGAATGTCGTGACGGATGGGTTCTATTCTTTCCCGGTTTCCGTTTACTACATGGCGTGACCCCATTAGAGCATGTCACTAAAGATGCTTACAGATATTCAGTTGTGTACTACTGTTTAAGAGGCATGAAAGATTGTTTTACCTACGCAGTTGAGCAGGCGGAAGCGCGTAAAAAAAGAACAGCACGCGAAGAAGGCTTAGTTTCTGCGATCAAAGGTGAAACGGAGTTCAAGGTCGGTAAAAAATAATGGACTATGTTGTAGTAGTTCCCTCTTATCGCAGGGCTGAAATCTGTAAAAACCAAACTCTAACAGTATTAGATAAATTGGGTGTTTCTAAAGATAAGATTTATGTATTTGTAGCAAACGAAGAAGAAGAAGCAACTTATCGCGCAGTATTAGGTACAGAATACAAAATAGTAGTCGGCGTAAGAGGCATATCTAGCCAGCGCAAGTTTTATCACAACTATTTTCCAGCAGGCACACGTATTGTCAGCATTGACGATGACATGGCTGAACTGTATGAACTGGGTGATGGCGAGTTAATTCCTACACGCTACACGCTAGACCAAATCGTTGAAATGGGTTACACCTTCGCTGAAAAAGAAGGCGCAAGGATGTGGGGCATCAACCCTACTATGAACCATTTCTTCCTAAAGAATTTCATATCAGTTGGCTTGCGTTACATCTGCGCTAATTTCATGGGCACATACGCAGGCGATTGGATATTTGTTGACCCAAATCGACGCATGACACCTACGGGCGAGGATCATCACAGTACTTTGCGTGGCTTCACTCGCTATGGAGCAGTAGTCAGATTAGAGTTTCTTTGTCCTAAGACCAAATACTTT
>TBL_comb48_EPIDRAFT_1001304_pt1 | contig 18541 bp, 21 predicted proteins | sample TroBogEpilimnion_37_FD_10681 | JGI IMG/M metagenome (IMG submission 10681)
TTCTTGGGCGTCACCGATTTCGTCGATGGCTACGTCGCTCGACACTTCAATCAGGTCTCGGAGTTCGGCAAGATTTTGGACCCGGTGGCTGACCGGATCTTGGTCGTGACCGCAGTCGTGGCCACGACCGTTGTTGGTGCTGTGCCGTTGTGGTTCGCTGGACTGACCCTCGTTCGAGAGATCTTGGTCTCAGCAGCGGTCGTGGGTCTGGCAGCAGTCGGGTCGGCTCGAATTGACGTGCTGTGGATCGGGAAGGCTGGTGCGTTCGCGCTCATGATCAGCTATCCCTTCTTCCTTGGGGGGTGGGGTGGTGCTTGGTGGCAACGGTGGTTCTCGGTCTTCGCGTGGATCTTCGGCGTCATTGGGTTGAGCCTCAGTTGGGCGGCGCTCGTCAGTTACATTGCCCCAGCACGTGAGGCACTTAAGCGTGGACGAGCCGGTCGTCGGGAGCGATCGAACTCTTGACGAATCCAATCCTCCGCTAGCGTGGTCGGCATGGAAACTCCAGAGAACCTCCGATACTCCAGCGACCACGAATGGGTAGCTCGCACGGGAACGACCGTGCGCATCGGCATCACCGACTACGCCCAGGACGCCCTTGGCGACGTGGTCTACGTCGAGGCTCCTGCAGTTGGATCAACGGTGAGCGTTGGTGCTGCCATTGGCGAAGTGGAGTCCACGAAGTCGGTCTCGGAGATCTACGCCCCCGTTGCGGGCACGGTCATCGCAGTGAATGAAGCCTTAGCGGATCACCCAGAGCTCGTGAACGCTGACCCCTACGGTGAGGGTTGGCTCTGTGAAGTTGCGGTTGAGGGTGAGGGTGGCTTCGATGCGCTGCTCGACGCAGAGGCGTACCGAGCGCTCACTGACTGAGCGCGAAGTGACAGGAGAAGCAGAATCGATCCTCGGCTAGGTTGATGGCCGTGTTCTGTCATCGCTGTGGCCACCGCAATCCGTCTGGAGTGAACTTCTGCTCCTTATGCGGCGACGCCATGGCGGCAGACCCGACCAACGCCACCATCAAGGTGGACGGCGTCAATCCGCACCCGGCCCGAGACGAGGATCGCAGCGCCGTCTCGCTCGACGAGGGCGCTGATGGCGATCTCCTCATCGTGAGCGAAGGGCCCAACGCGGGGACTCGCTACGAACTCGGGACGCGACCAATGTCGATTGGTCGCCGCGTCGATGCTGATCTGTTCTTCGACGACGTCACCGTTTCTCGAGCGCATGCAGAGCTCGCCCGAGACGAGCACGGCAGGGTCGTGCTGCGGGATCTCGGTTCACTGAATGGCACCTACGTCAACCGGGTGCGCGTGGACCTCGTGACCCTGGAAGCGGGAGACGAGGTGCAAATTGGAAAGTTCAAGTTGCTCTTCGTTCCGGCGAGGCAACGGTGACGGCCCGGACCTACGTCTCGATTGGAGAGGTGCTGGCGCAACTTCGAGAAGAGTTTCCCGACGTGACGATTTCGAAGATCAGGTTCCTCGAGTCCCAAGGGCTCGTCACGCCGCAGCGTTCGCCGTCTGGGTATCGCAAGTTCAGCGCTCGAGACGTTGAGACCTTGCAGTTCATCCTGCGGCAACAGCGTGAGCACTTCCTGCCGCTCAAGGTGATCAAGGAGCGGGTGAAGGAGCACTTCGGCGAGGGCGCCCCAGCTGCTCCTGCTCCAACGAGTCCTGAGGATCGAGCGGCGCGTCTCGAACGAATGGCGTCGGTCGTCGCCGCCCTCCAAGAGGGTCCCCGCGATGCGGTCCCGGCTTTGGCATCATTGCCGCAGGCGCAGCGAGAGGAGCCAGTGGTGAGCGACGACACCATCGATGACGTGGCCCCCACGCCGATGAACGCTATTGGCCTCGACGACCTCCTGGAGATATCGGGGATGTCTGCAGCAGACGTGACCCAAGCAGAAGCTTGCGGACTGCTCCGCTCCCACCGAGTGGCCGGCGAGGTGGTCTACCGTGAGGACGCGGTGGCCACCGCCAAGGTGCTCGGCCAATTCGCCAAGTTCGGCATTGAGCCCCGCCATCTCAGGACCTACGCCAACGCGGTCGACCGAGAGATCGGACTCGTGAGCCAGGTGATCACCGCACAGCTTCGGGCCCGAACCCCGGAATCTCGTCAGCGTGCAGCCGAACAGGCATCAGAAATGGCGAAACTCGGGCAGTCGCTCCGGGCGGCGTTGCTCCGCCGTGCGCTCGCCGACCTCCTCGGGAACTGAGCTGGCTGTTTCGCCGTCGACCGGCGCCGGTACAGTGAGGGCATGGTCAGGGTGCATCTGAAGACAGTGGGTGTCGACATGGCGTCGAACTCCCCGGTCCTGCTCTTGACCGAAGATGACGGTGAGCGTGCGATCAAGATCTACATCGGCGCTCCAGAAGCCACCGCAATTGCCTACGCCGTGCAGCACGTGCCGACCGCCCGGCCGATGACCCATGACCTCTTGATCGACCTCCTCGAAGCCCTCGGCGCAAGTCTCACTCAAGTCGTTGTCACTGAAGTCGTCGAGTCAACGTTCTTCGCCGAACTCCACCTCGATCGCGACGGTGCAACCATCACCTTGAGCTCTCGGCCTTCTGATGCCATTGCGATTGCGCTGCGTGCCGACGCCCCGATCTACGTCGCCACCGAGTTGATGAACGCCGTCGGGGTGATCATGGTGGAGGCTGCGAGTGATGACGACGAGCCAGAGAATGACCTCGTCGACGCCTTCCGAGAGTTCCTCGACTCCATTGACCCTGACGATTTCCAGGCCAGCTGACGGTGCGGCGCTTGGTGCTCCTCGTGGTCGTGGTCGCAGCCATCGGTGCTGCCTACGTGCTCGGCACGAAGCACACCTCGAACCCTGCAACCTCGTCGTCGACGACGAGCTCATCGGTGGCAACCTCAACCTCAACCTCCACCACATCGTCAACGTCGACGTCGACGACAGCGCCCACAGCATCGTGCACCGGCGATGCGCTGACCGGCACGGCGGTTGCTGTCGGCGGGGCGACCGGAACGATTGAGCTCGATCTCGTCCTCACCAACACCGGTGCCGCCCCCTGTTCTCTGGTCGGGTATCCGAGTCTGCTCCTCAGGGCTGCTTCGGGAATGGCGCTCCCGACCGTTCGAGTCCTCGGTGGCGTGACGTTCACCGATTCGGGTGCGAACGCCGGGGTGCATACCGTGACCCTTCCCGTCGGAACCGCAGCGCGCGTCGCCATCAAGTACTCCGATGTCACGACGGGCAGTGCCTGTCCAACGGCGACGTCAGTTGAGGTGACCATTCCCAAGGCCACGACGGCGGTCCCGATTATGGCGACCCTCGCCCCCTGTGGCGGCGGACGCCTCTACGTCTCGCCCTTCTACCTCAGCCCTCGCTGAGATCGACGACGGTTCTGCCGGTTACCGTTGAGGACCGCAGCGCGTCGAGCGCTGCAGGCACGCCGTCGAGCGGAACGGTGGCCGTGGTGAGCTGTGCAGCGATGCGGGCAACTTCAGGAGTCGCCATGGCGTCCCAGATCGCTTGACGGTGCATGAGCGGCATCTCGACGGCATCGATCCCACAGAGCCGAACGCCACGGGTGATGAAGGGGTAGACGGTGGTTGCGAGATTGGCGCCGCCGGTGAGCCCCGACGCCGCGACCGTGGCGCCGTAGGCGAGCGACCGCAGGATCGCCGCCAAGGTGGCGCCACCCACACAGTCAATAGCCCCGGCCCAGGCCGCAGTCCCAAGTACCCGTTCTGGACGATCGTCGATCTCATCGCGCCCGATGATGCGGGTGGCACCGAGGCTTCGGAGGTAGTCGTGGCTCGACGACTTGCCGGACGACGCGACGACCTCGAAGCCGAGATCGGCGAGGAGTGCAACGGCCCAGGACCCAACCCCACCGGTCGCGCCAGTGACGAGCACTGGACCCGAGTCGGGAGTCAGTCCACCGCTCAGCAGCGCGTCGATCGAGGCGAAGGCGGTGAATCCAGCGGTGCCGATCGCCATCGCGGTCCACGCAGTCATCTCCGGGGGTCGCACCACGACCCAGTCGGCGGGAACGGCCGCCACGGTGGCGAAGCCGCCGTCGTGGCTGACGCCGAGGCCGTAACCGTGGACGATGGCCGACGTGCCAACGGCGACGTCGGGATGGTGCGATGCGGTGACCCTTCCGGCGAGGTCCACCCCGCCAATGAGTGGATTCTTCCGAGCGACGCGGTTGCCGGGGACGGTGACCATGGCATCTTTGAAGTTGCACCCAGACCACTCGACGGCGATCACGACGTCGCCGACGAGCGATGATGCGTCGATGGCACTGATCTGGACCACCTGGTCTCGAGTCTGGTCGATGGTGAGTGCTCGATCGGTCACGGGGTCATCCTAAGCAGGGCGCTCGGCGTGGCTGTCACTCAGTAGGGTGGCGCAATGGACCAGCACCGCCTCAAGACGTGGACGCCCGAGGTGGCGGCGCAGTCCAAGATCGTCCGATCCCAACTGCACCGACATCCGAGTGCTGGGGTCACGTGGATCGAGCGGCGGCCTGACCTCGAGGGGCGATCCCTGTTGATGTCCGGAGGTCTCGGGATTGCCCCGACCATCCTCGGCTCGTCCGAGTGGTCGGTCGCGGCGCCGATCAACGAGTACGGGGGCCGGGCGTATGCCCCGGTGGCGGCGCATGGGTGGTGGGTCATGGAGGGGGTGACGTCGTCCCTCGGATTCTTGGACCTCACCGGCGACTTCACACCGGTGCTGGCGGTGGGACAGACCGAGCGATTCGGCGATTTCGCCCCTATCTCCGAATCTGTGGTGCTGTGCATCCGTGAAGTCCATGCCGAGCACCACGTGACCCGATCGATCGTGGAGGTCCGGCGAGATGGCACGGTCACCACCGTGTTCGAGGGGCGAGACTTCCTCTCCGACACCGTGGCCTGCGTCAGTGACGACGGAGGCGCATCGGTGGCCTTCGTGGCGTGGGATCACCCCGAACTCCCATGGCGAGCAGGAGAGGTGTGGCGAGGGATCTGGAGCGACGGTTCGCTGTCGCAGGTGGAGAAGGTGGCCGGGGGAGTGCGAGCTGCGGCGTTCGGACCCAGTTTCAGTGTCGATGGTCGATTGACGTTCGCTCGTGAGGTGGATGGCTACGTGCAGATCGCAGAGGTCGACGGTGATGACGCCTCGGCGATCACCACGAGTTCGGCTGATCACGCAGAGCCCCCCTGGACCTCACAGGAGCGGACCTACACCCCCTCAGGGAGTCGGCGAGGGATCGGCGCCGTCAGTCGAGGAGGCTTGCAGCACCTCGTCGGCATCGACGGCGGTCGAGAAACCGACATTCAGACCGAGCTCATGACGGTGGAGGGCATCGTCCTCGCAGACACCGACGTCGTGGTGCTCGGCGCCACCGCCTCGTCTCGAGCTGCGGTGTGGTCGGTCGATCTCGACACCGGAGCGCTCCGTCCGATCTCGTCGGCAGCGAACCTTCCTGGAGCGGCTCGAGCGTTCACGCCGTTCTCCGTGGTGGCACCAGATGGGCGAACCATCGAGGGGTTCCTAGGCCTCCCAGGAGGATCTGCGCAGCCCCCGCTCATCGTGCACTGCCACGGGGGGCCGACCGATTCGGCAGATGCGTCGTTCGACCCCGTGATGCAGGTGCTCCTCGATGCAGGGTATGCGGTTGCGCTCGTGAACTACCGGGGTTCGACCGGATGCGGTTCGGCGTACCGCGACGCCCTCGACGGGGAGTGGGGAGTGGTCGACGTGGCCGACGTCTGCGACTACGCCCGAGCGGTCATGGACAGTGGTCTCGTGCACTCGGAGAAGGCTGCGATTCGGGGTGGTTCTGCGGGAGGCTTCACCGCACTCCGGGCGCTCGATGGGGGCCCCTTCCTCGGGGCGGTCTCGCTCTACGGCGTGACGGACCTCGTGCAGTTGGCGGCGTCGTGTCACGACTTCGAGGCGCACTACCTCGACCACCTCGTGGGCCCCTTGCCAGCGGCGCGGGCGGTCTACGACGATCGCTCCCCGGCGCTGCATCCTGAACGCATCATCGGAGCAGTGCTGCTCCTCCAAGGTGTCGACGACGCCGTGGTTCCCGTCGAGCAAGCTCGAAAGCTCGCTGCGGCGGTCACTGCCCAAGGGGGCAGTGTGCGCCTCGTCGAATTCGAGGGGGAGGGCCATGGATTCCGTCGGGCCCGCACCATCGAGCAGGCGCTCAGCGAAGAACTGTCGTTCTACGCCAACCTCTTTCGAACCCCTCGACCTGACTAGGGTGAGTGGCGTGGCGCAGGTGACCGTGGTGGAGGGACCGCTCGAGCGAGCGCTCCGGCGAGTCGCACGGCCGTTCTTCTCCTTGAGCGAACTCGAGCGCGACCTCGTGCTCTACGCAGCGTCGGGACTCTTCGCCCTCGTCGTCTCGTTCACCTCAGCGTTGGCGCTGTATCGGGAGTGGGGGGCGATGGCAGTGTCGGGCTACGCGTTCGGCGCCTTGGCATCTGCTTGGCTGTGGTGGTTCGTTCGTCACCGCCGCGTTGGTGACCGCAGTCAACTCTTGGCCCGGTGCATGGTGGCGGCGGTCGTGTTCACGTCGGTGCTCGCGGTGCCGCTGGCGGTTGAGATCTCGTGGCGCACGGAGACGCCGAATCCCTACCTCCACGTGCAGCCAGAGGTCACGGTCATTGAGCACGCTGGCCAGGCGGTTGCGAACGCACAGGATCCCTACCGCGTGGTGAAGGTGACCGGCCTACCAGCCCGCGATGCGGCCCACCCGCTCTACGAGCAGTTCTTCCCCTACCTGCCGCTGATGGCGGCGTTCGGCTACGCCTCGTCGACCCATGCCCCCGCACCTATCACCGACGCACGACTCACGTTCCTCCTCGTGACCATGGTCGTCCTCGCTGCCGCCCTCACGTTGTTCCGAGGGGGCGATGCCGAGCGGTTCAGAATCGGACAGGTGCTCTTGGTCCTCCCACTCGGCGCCCTCCCGCTCGTCACCGGTGGCGATGATCTCCCGGTCGTCGCGCTGTTGCTCTTAGGGCTCGTCCTCACCCAGCGGCGGCAGCTGCTCCCTGCAGGGATTGCCTTCGGTGTGGCCGCAGCGATGAAGTTCACGGCGTGGCCCATCGCGCTCTTGGCCTTGGCGTTCTGCGATGCCTCGGGAAGACGAGGCTCACGGCGCCCGATGGCAATTGGTTTCGGCGCCGTCTTGATCCCGATCGTCCTTCCCTACGCCATCATGAACCCGGTGGCGTTTCTCCAGAACGTGGTCCTCTACCCCCTCGGACTGACCGGCGTCCCCTCGCCAGCACAGACGCCATTCTTCGGTCACCTCGTGGTCAGTCTGTTGCCCCATCTTCACCGGGTCTACGCCGTGGCAATTGCCGTGGTGGGCGTGGTACTCATTGGGCGATCGCTGCGGCGCCGTCCACCTCGAACGGCGGGGTCGGTAGCGACGTTCGCAGCGTGGTGCGCTGTGTTCATCGTCGCCGTGGCACCGTCGACTCGAGTCGGGTACTTGCTCTATCCGCTCGACTTCGCGCTGTGGGGCAGCATGCTCACCGCTGTGGATACTCGATCGTTACTGAGCAGTGCTCTGGAAGATCCGAATCGTGAGTTCGGTCGACTGGACGGGAACCCCTGACGGCGTCGGCGTGAAAGTCGTTGTACCGACAACCACGCCCAGCTCCCAGTAGTAGCCATCAGAACCCGCCTGTTGGGCGATCACTGCGTAACCGCCACCATCGTGCGTGGTGGAGCCCGTACTCATGACCTTCCAACCATCGTGGGGAATTGCGTCGTCGACGAACGCCTGGAGCCAGCCAGCAGTTTGGGAGCAGGTGTAGCGAATCGCCACGGATGGACTGGCGGCGTCGCCCCCGGTCGGCAGACTTCGGTGGGTCGTGCAGGCGGCGGGAACGAGGACCTTCTTCTGAATGTCGACCGGCGGGGCGAGGAGGGGGTCGCTGCCTGCGAACACAGCGACGACCGAACTGGTGGGGCCGTAGGCGGTGAGCGGTGGTGGGGGAGGGGCGCTCCCTGAGCCACCGAAGAGGATCTCAAGCCCAACGAACCCACCGAGGGCGAGGATGGCCATGCCGGGAACGAGCGCCGCCATCTTGATTGAGGTGGACTGGTGCGTGAGGCGAGGCGGGGCGGTCATCGTGGTCGCTTTCGGTCGCGTCGGCGCTTCGGCGGAGTGGTGGTGGCGAGGAGATCGTCGACCTGGAAACCGAGGGGGGCAGCGTCGTTGGTGAGGTAGACGTAGAGCGCGGTCCAAAACGACGTTGATACCACCGTCAGCAGCGTCATCACGATCACGAGTCCAATGAGGCCGATCGTCAACGCCAGTACCTTGGAGGTCGACAGGGCGTAACTCGATGCTCCAGCGAGAATCGCGATGGTGAGAATCGTTACCGGGCTCAGCGGATTGGTGATGACCGCTCCAGCGCTCGGTGATTCTGTGAGGAGCCCCAGCGAACGCATCCTCCGTTGTTTTCCCTTCAGTCCTTCCCCCATCGCAATTGGAAGCGAGAGCGCACTTCGGAGGCGGAGTCGCTGGGCGAACTTCCGGCCGAAGAAGAGGCGGGCGATGCCGCCCGAACCACCGTTGCGGCGAAGCGGTTGCGTCGTCAGTGCCACGAGGACATGAGCGAGGGAGTAAGACAACAGTCTCGGGAGCCGCATGAGTGCTTGGAGACTGGCACGGGTCACCGAGACGGGTTCGCCGCGGAGGAAGGTGAGCAAGCGAATCGACAGCGCCCCTGACAGCCAGGCGGAGGAGGCGAGGGTCACGCCAACCGAGACGCCGACGAGGATCCACTGATGCGACGAGACAGGGTGCGTCGCCCCAGCATCTGATGCACTCCTGCGGACGAGGATGGTCAGCAGGGCTGCGAAGGCGGCGACACCCTCAACCGTCGCCGCCACAGCGACGAGGAGACTCAAGGATGGTTCGCTTGCGATGAAAGAACTCGACGACCGCATCGCACGCCACGCTCTCGGCAGATGCCCCATGCGCGTTGGGGTCGTCGGGCGCATGCCGCCACCGAAGAATCCAAATCGTCCAATCGGCGCGCTCATCGGTGCTGCGCTCCTGTCGCCGATGGCCAATCGAAGTGGTTGAGTGGGCCATGCCCGGCACCGATCTGCCACGAAGCGGCTCCTGCGATGGAGCGGTGAACGTAGTCCTGTGCCTGTGCGATGCCGTGAAGGAGATCGACGCCTCGGGCACAGTAGGCGGCAATGGCCGCGGAGAACGTGCAGCCCGTTCCGTGCGTGTTGCGGGTCATCACGTAGGGCTGGCGGAGTTCGACGATTTCGTCACCGAACACGACGAGGTCGGTGAGCACATGGTCAACAGGGCTCAGGTGGCCGCCTTTGGCCACGATGGTCGATCCTGTGCGGTCGGCCAGTGCCACGGCCCCAACGCGTAACGCATCGATCGTGCCGATCGATCCCGATGGCTGTCCGAGGAGGACTGCGAGTTCCTCGGCGTTCGGTGTGATGACGGTCGCCAGCGGGAACAAGAGCGAGCGATACGCGTCGAGTGCGTCCATGTCGAGGAGGCGAGCTCCAGAGGTCGCCACGATGACCGGGTCGACGATGAGCGGCAGGCCCGTCTCGCTGATGCTCCATGCAACGGCTTCGACAATTGCCGTGGTCGCCAACATGCCGGTCTTGATGGAGCGGATTGGCGTGTCGGCCAAGACGGCCGAGATCTGCTCGGCCACCATGGTGGGATCGAGGTAGGTAGCGGACTTCACGCCGAGGGTGTTCTGGGCGGTGACGGCGGTGATCGCCGAGGTCCCGTAGACGCCGAGCGCTGCGAACGTCTTCAGATCTGCTTGGATGCCCGCCGCTCCGCCAGAGTCCGATCCGGCAATGGTGAGGGCAGCGGGAGGGATCACCCCTACATCTTACGGCCCCCCTCGCCACGAGAGCGTGCCAGGGGCGCCGGTAGCATGCGTCCATGACGGATACGTTCGACGTCGGCGGCATCACCCTCACCTCACGGCTCCTCATGGGGACCGGCGCACTCTCGACGCTCGACATCTTGGAGCAGTCCTTTCGCGCTGCACAGTCCGAAGTTGCCACAGTTGCGGTTCGCCGGGTGGACGTGGAGGGATCCACGGGGCTGCTCGCCATGGTGCAGCGACTCGGCGTGCATCTGCTGCCGAATACCGCGGGATGTCGCACGGCGCATGAGGCAGTGCTGTTGGCCGAACTGGCGAGAGAAGCCTTCGAGACGCCGTGGATCAAGCTCGAGGTCATCGGTGACGACACGACGCTGTTGCCCGATGTCGTCGAACTGCTTCGGGCAGCAGAAACTCTGGTCGATCGCGGGTTCTCGGTCTTCGCGTACACGACCGATGATCTGGTGCTCGCACTCCGACTCGAAGAGGTTGGCTGCGCAGCGGTCATGCCGCTCGGGTCGCCAATTGGATCGGGTCTTGGGATCTCCAATCCGCACGCAATCGCCATGATCGCCGAGCGCGTCAGTGTTCCCGTGGTCTTAGACGCTGGCATCGGAACGGCGAGTGACGCCGCATTGGCAATGGAGCTCGGATGCGACGCCGTGCTCGCAGCCTCCGCGATCAACCGGGCGGTCAATCCCGTGCGGATGGCACGAGCGATTGCCGCTGGGGTCACCGCAGGCCGTGACGCCTACCTCGCGGGCCGCATTCCTCCCCGCCGGAGCGCAGAGGCGTCGTCCCCATCGCTCGGTCGTCCGGACCTCCACGCTGACTGACACGCGTGGAACTACGGAGGTGTGATTTCCTCCGGTAGCATGTGAGTCCGGTTGTTCAGCGAAGGGAGTTCGCATGTCGGCATCGAGCATGGACCACGACCAGACGTTCAGCGGGCCACAGGTGTGCGCCATTGTGGGGGTGACCTACCGCCAACTCGACTACTGGGCACGGACTGAACTGCTCACTCCATCGGTCGCTGAAGCCAAGGGCAGTGGATCGAAGCGGCGATACTCGTACCACGACGTCGTATCGCTCAAGGTCATCAAGCAACTCCTCGATGCAGGACTCTCGCTCCAGGCAGCTCGCCGGGCAGTGGAGTGCCTGCGAGATGATCTCGAGGCCGACCTCGCTTCGACGCAACTGGTGCTGACGTCGACCTCTTCGGTGCTCGCACAGTCCAACGGCGAAGTTGTCGATCTTCTGGCTGGTGGTCAGGGTGTCTTCAACATCATTCCCCTCGCCGGACTCGTCGCCGAGGTCTCTGCAGAGATCGTGCACCTCGGCGCTGATGATCAGATTCGGAAGAAGCGCTCGGCGTGAGCCTTCGCCTCGAGGGGAGCCTGCGACGTCATCCATCGACGACGCAACGACGAGCGCACGATTTCGCGCACCCTTCAGAGGTCACGTTCTCGAGATTGCTGGATCTCTACGAGATTCGTTGGGTCTACGAGCCGACTGAGTTTCCGTTGTCCTGGCACCCTGATGGGCGACCGTCCGCAGCGTTCCGTCCAGATTTCTACTTACCTGATTTTGGAGAGTTCCTCGAGTTGACGACCGCTGAAGGGCGTCTCGCTACTCGGAAGAACGCCAAGATCCGTCGCTTCCGAGCGCTCTACCCCGAAGTCGCCCTCACCCTGATTGGCCATCGGCAGTTCGGAGAACTCTGCGAACGTCATCGCCTCCAACCCAACCACCCACTCGCCGCCTGAGGACCACGCCATGGACGCCACCAAGCACGCTCCCCTCGAAGATCGCCACCTCGCCCTCGGTGCCAAGATGGCGCCGTTTGGGGGATGGGAGATGCCGATCGCGTACCCGAGCGGCACTGTCGTCGAGCACCGAGCGTGCCGAAGCGACGCTGTGGTCTTCGACGTGAGTCACCTCGGCACCGTGCGCGTGTCGGGGCCTGAGGCATTCGCGACGCTGCAGAAGACCCTCACCAATGACCTCACCCGCATCCAGCCCGGACGAGCGCAGTACACGCACCTGCTGAACAATGCCGGGGGAGTGGTCGACGACATCATCGTGTGGTGGGTGAGCGAGGATCGCTTCGACGTGATGCCGAACGCTTCGAACACCGATGACGCTCGCGCTGCGTTCGGTGGGATCGACGTGACCGCCGAGCGCGTGGTACTCGCTATTCAGGGTCCGATGGCCAGAGCACGCTTGGAAGGAATCGCTCCAGAAATTGCCGCGGTGCCGAGGTTCTGCGTTCGAGAGGTGACCTGGGGTGGTGCAACGGTGACCGTTGCCGGCACCGGATACACCGGGGAAGACGGCGTGGAAGTGGCGCTACCGCTCTCGGTCGCCCACGCGTTCTTTGACGCCGTGCTTGAGGCTGGCGTCATTCCGGCGGGACTCGGCGCCCGGGACACCCTCCGCCTCGAGGCCGGGTTGCCGCTCCACGGTCACGAGCTCTCGGCCACGATCACGCCGCTCGAGGCCAAGTTGAACTGGGTCATCGGGTGGAACAAGGGAGATTTCATCGGGCGGGCAGCACTCGAGGCCCAGCGCGCCGCAGGAGTTGCGAGGAGCCTCGTTGGAATTGCCACTGAAGGGCGACAGCCTCCCCGTGAGGGAGCCGAAATCGTTGTTGGCGACACCGTCGTCGGAACGGTCACGAGTGGAAACTTCTCACCAATGCTCGGCCACGGTATTGCGATGGGGTTCGTCGACTCCAGTGCAGCACTGAGCGTTGGCGATGACGTCGCCATCATCATCCGATCGAAGGCGCTGAGTGGCCGTCTCGTCCCGCTACCGTTTTGGCCACCGAGGGAGTCCTAATGGCTGACTACATGCCCCACACCCCAGAAGAAGTCGAGCAGATGCTCGCCTTCCTGGGTCTTTCAACCGAAGCCGAGCTCTTCGACGTCGTGCCCGAGGCGATTCGCTTGGCCGGCGGGCTCAACCTCGCCCCGGGGATCACCGAGCCCGACGTGCTCGACCGGTTCGAACAGCGCTCCGCCAAGAACCGAGCTCGAGCGGATCAGTTGGTCTGTTTCGCAGGTGCGGGCGCCTACGATCATGAATTGCCGCCGGTGGTCGAAATGCTCGGGAGCCGATCGGAGTTCGTGACGGCGTACACGCCGTACCAGCCCGAGATCGCCCAGGGTGTCCTCCAGGCCATCTTTGAGTTCCAGACAATGACGGCGCGGATCTTCGGTCTTCCCGTTGCCAACGCGTCGCTCTACGACGGGGCCACGGCACTCGTTGAGGCCGTGAACTTGGCGGTGGCGTCGGCGAAGAACTCCCGAGTCGTTCTGTCCTCTGGTGTCCACCCGCACTGGCGCCAGGTCGTCGAGACCTTCGCTGTTGGTACTGGCCACGAGATTGAAGTCGCGCCGCTCGTCGATGGGCGCACGGACTTCAGCGCCATTGACGGTCCCTGCGGTGCCATTGTCGTCGCACAGCCGAACTACCTCGGAGGACTCGAACACCTCGATAAGGTACGAGCGTTGTGTGACCGTACCGGTGCGCTCATGATCGTGGCTGCCGATCCCGTTGCCTCCGGACTCCTCAAGACCCCCGGTTCCTACGGCGCCGATGTGGTGGTGGGGGAGGGCCAAGGATTTGGCACCGCGCTCAGTTTCGGTGGCCCTTACCTCGGCCTCTTCGCCTGCACCTTGCCGCAGATTCGACGACTTCCGGGTCGCATCGTCGGCGAGACCGTCGACACGACGGGGACCAAGGCCTACGTGACGACGCTGCGCACCCGTGAGCAGGACATCCGTCGCGAGAAGGCCACGTCGAACGTCTGTACGAACCAGACCCTGATGGCGGTTGCCGCAGCCATTCAGCTGAGCTGGCTCGGCACGGCAGGCCTCACAGACCTCGCACTCCGGTGCGCCCAAGGGNCCCGGTACCTCATCGATCAGCTCGGTGCGGGCTCGAATACCTCGGTGCTCCATCCGAACCTGCCGGTCTTCAGAGACGTGGCGATTCGAACGGCTGCGCCGGCATCGGTCGTCATTGAACGAATGGCCGATGAAGGATTCTTGGCTGGCATCGCCGCATCTGCGCTTCTCCGTGGGAGCGACCCCTCGTTGTCGCCATCCGATCACGACCACACGTTGCTGGTGTCGGTCACCGAGCGACGGACGGCATGGCAGATTGACCGATTCGCCGTAGCACTCGAGAAGGCGGGGCAGAAGTGACCATGACGCATCCAGCAGCTGGTGGTAAGGCCTCTTCTGCTCCGTTGATGGGGCGGGCAGCAGAGCCGACGATCTTCGAGCTCTCCCAACCTGGTCGATCGAGCTTCCAATTCCGAACGACTGGTGTGCCGCCTCGGCCTGCTGGTGACCTCATTCCTTCGGAGTTCCTCGCCGACGACGTCGTCGAATTGGCAGAAGTCTCTGAGCGCGATCTCGTGGCACACTTCACTCGCCTCAGCCATCGCCAGTTCTCTGTGGACCTCGGCGCGTATCCGCTCGGCTCGTGCACGATGAAGTACAACCCGAAGGTGTGCGACACCATTGCGTCGCTCCCGGGCCTCGCCGGCGTGCACCCTGGCGCTCCGTCATCGCTGACGCAGGGCTGGTTGGAGATCATGGTGTCGCTGGAAGCAGCGCTCTGTGAGGTCACCGGTATGGCGTCGGCCACGCTGCAGCCCGCAGCTGGAGCAGCGGGGGAGTTGACCGGTCTGTTGCTCATGCGTGCGTACCACGCCGCACGGGGTGAAGACCGTCGCCGCATCATCATTCCCGACTCCGCCCACGGCACGAATCCGGCATCGGTCACCCTTGGTGGCTACGACGTCACGACCGTTCCATCAGATGATCGTGGTTGTGTCGACCTTGCCGCGCTCAAGGCAGTACTCGATACCGATGTTGCCGGCATCATGCTCACGAACCCCAACACGCTCGGACTCTTCGAAGAGGACATCGCCGAGATCGCTGCTGCTGTGCACGACGTTGGTGGGCTCCTCTACTACGACGGTGCCAACTTGAACGCCATCTTGGGCGTCGTGCGCCCAGGTGACATGGGCTTCGACATCGTCCACATGAACCTCCACAAGACCTTCGCCACGCCACACGGTGGTGGGGGACCCGGTGCGGGCCCAGTTGCGGTGTCGAGCCGCCTGACTGAATTCCTGCCCGGTCCTCGAGCGACCAAGATTGGCGATTACTACGACTGGGTGACCCCTCCATCATCCATTGGTCGAGTGCATGGCTGGCACGGCAATGCCCTCGTGCTGGCACGAGCCCTCGCCTACATTGAAATCCACGGCGGTGACGGACTTCGCAAGGTGTCGGAGCGTGCAGTGCTCAACGCCAACTGGATCCGCCAGCGGCTCTCCACGGTCTTCGACGTGGCGTTCGACCGGCCCTGCATGCACGAAGTCGTGCTCTCGCTGACCACGCTGCGGAAGGACCATGGGATCAAGGCCATCGACGTGGCCAAGCGGCTCATGGAGGAGGGATTCCACGCGCCGACCGTGTACTTCCCACTCATCGTGGATGAAGCGCTCATGATCGAGCCGACCGAAACCGAGAGCTTGCAAACCTTGGAGGCATTGGCGCAGGCGTTCGAACTGATCGCCGCTGAGGCGTTGATCGATCCTGATTCGCTGCACGCAGCGCCACGGACGTCACCGGTTGGTCGGGTCGATGAAGCGCTCGCGGCGCGACAGCTCATTCAGACGTTCGACGCTCGCCCCCAGCCCTAGAAGGGGAGTGGCCTGACCTCAGTCGAGGAGGTCAGGCTGGAGCTTGATGATCTGATCGAAGAGCGACTGGAAGCTGAACTGCCCAGCGATCTCGGTGCCAACGACGTCGTGGGCCGCCTTCGCGGAAGCGTCATCGATCGAAATCGGCTGCCCGGCAGCCATGGCCAAGAGCTGCACCTGACAGGTCCGCTCCATGGTGATGAACCACCACACCGCAGATTCAACGGTGCGGCCGACCGTCAACAGCCCGTGGTTGCGCAGAATGGCTGCCTTGTTGGTGCCGACCGTCCTCGCGATCCGTCGCCCTTCTTCGAGGTCTAAGACCACGCCGGTGAAGTCATCGAACAGTGCGTGGTCGTTGTAGAAGGCGCAGGCATCTTGGGTGATGGGGTCGAGGGTCTTACCGAGCGTCGAGAATGCCCGGCCGTAGGTTGAGTGGCTGTGCGCTGCAGCGACGACGTCAGGGCGAGCTTCGTGGACTTGGGAGTGAATGGCGAAGGCAGCACCGTTGACGAACGCGTCGCCGTAGACGACGTTGCCTTCGTGGTCGACGCAGATGAGGTCAGACACCGAAATATGGGAGAAGGGCATACCGAAGGGGTTCACCCAAAATCGCGTGGGATCCCCTGGGTCACGAGCGGTGATGTGGCCCGCCACGCCCTCGTCGAAACCGAACTTGCCGAAGAGCCGGAACCCAGCGGCAAGGCGCTGCTTGCGGTAGAGCCGTTCGGCCTCGATGTCCTCGTGGGAGCCACCGGGGGGATTGGGGAACAGGGTTGACATGGCTACCTCCTTCGTTGCTCTGATCCTACGCATGCGCAGCGGTAAACAGAGGAGAACTGACCGACTTAGGCGCCAGTGAGGACCAGGCCCAGGCCCGATGCACTGGTGGCCACGATGAGGAGGCCGAGGCCGTGGGCAGCGCCAGTCCACCACTGTCGCCGCCGGACGAGGGTGACCGTGTCCACCGAAGCGGTGGACCACGTGGTGAACCCTCCACAGAGGCCAGCAGTCAGCACGGTGGAGGACCCCGTGGTGAGGTGTCCAGCGAGTGCGAGACCCGTCACGATGCCAATCGCCAGCGAACCGATCAGGTTCACGATCACCATCGGCCAGAGGGAGCGGAATCCGAGATGGCGGTCGACCAGGCGGTCGCTGGCGAAGCGCAGGACCGCTCCTGTTCCCCCAAGGATGAGCACGCCGATCTCAATCACGAGAACCTCCGCCAGGGGAGCCATACCTGCTCGCCGAGCCACGCTCCACCGACCCCGAGGATCAGACTGAGGGCGAGGAAGCCCACTGCTCGACCGGTGCAGTGGTTTCGGATGAGCTCGGCACCGACGAGCGCCACCGAGGAGTAGGTCGTCCAGCCCCCGAGGAGGCCGGTCGTCGTGAAGAGGCGCAGGCTGTGGCGGGGATGGGCATCGAAGAACGGAAGGAGTGCGCCGAGGATGATGCACCCGACGGTGTTGAGGATGAGGAGTGCCCACGGAATGCTGGCCAGCGACGGGGCGAGGTGCGGGAGGACGGCGTAGCGAGCCAGCGAACCGAGTGCGCCACCAGCGAAGACCAGCGTCATTTCAGCGACGGTGATCCGTGAGGTTGGTCGGTCCTGCTCAGCCAATGCCGGATCGTCGAGTGGTCGATCTCCAGAGGTCACCCCATCAACCTACCGCCGGGGATACCGAGGACTGGGGAGGTGTGAGCCGGGGCTAGCTCACCTGGGTAGCGATCTACAACTATCATAATGAACATTATAGGCGGAATGAATGGATGGTTGAGAGGGGCTTGACGTACCCGGATCCGAAGAAATGGGTCGCTACGCCATGGTGCCGGTTTGTAGTTACCTTTCCGATCACTGTCTCCGCTGGGGAAGGAGTTGATGGAAGGAGCTGATCTGGCGTCTCTCCTCGTGCGCTCGATCTTGATGGACGCAATGATCCACCGAATTGTTACTGCCCCTTGCAAGACTGCGCACATGTCAGACCTCCGCCTTGATGCGCCCAGGCTCCAACGCCGGGCCAGTCTGCTCATGTACCTTCTGTACCTCGTGGCGCTGTCTGGGGTTGCCACCTTCTTGCTCGGGCTCCACGGTGGCGTCTGGCTGGTGGCGTGTTTCTTCTCCGTGGCTCCCTGTGGGCTGGCACTGGGTTGCGCTGCGGTCACGATCAAGACCCGACTTTCGATTCTCTCTCAAGGGATTGGCTGGTCGTGTGTTGCATTAGCGGCCTTGGTTCTGGCTGTTGCGCTGTTCGGACAGGGTCTTTCACCGATACTCAACGTGTTGGTGGCGTTGNGCCTCCTGGTGAACGCCGCCCCGATTCCCGTGATCGAACGAGAGGGTCTGTAGGATCATCGGGANCCTTGAGGAGGTCCACCGATGGCAACCTGTACGAACTGCGGCAACACCATGGAGCGCCGCCGGTGCCTGACCTGCGCCGCTGAAGCGGCAAAGGCGCAACCGCACGCCAAGAACGTCGGTGGGAAGGGCCTCCTCGGTGCGCTGTTCCTCGGCCTCGCCCTCTCGGGTCTCTTGGTCCTCGGGGTTGCCAATGCCGGTTCCTCGGCGTCGCCGAAGCAAGCCATCGAAGACGCGGTGGCGGCCACCAAGGCTGCCGGGACCTCAACCTTCACGCTCAACGTGAGCGTTGCCTCTGCCGGCATCAAGTCGAAGAGCATTGCGCTGTCGGGTACTGGCAAAGTGGACCGAGCTGCCAAGCAAGCGCAAGTCTCGATGACCGGTGCAGGAGTTTCCATCGAGGTGATCACCGATGGCACAGATATCTACCTCCACAAGGGCGTGAACGGCTCCTGGCTGAAAGCTTCGACATTGGCCTCGTCGTCGAACCCCATCTCGAACTTGATTGGCGGGAGTTCATCGTTCACGCCGTCGTACGACTCGCTGAAGGCAGCCTGGGGCCATGCCACCAAGGCGGGTTC
>TBL_comb48_EPIDRAFT_1001307_pt1 | contig 18524 bp, 17 predicted proteins | sample TroBogEpilimnion_37_FD_10681 | JGI IMG/M metagenome (IMG submission 10681)
CTACTGCGCCTACTACAGTATTTAATGTGCCAATAATAGATCTAGCACTTGCTAAAAGTTTAGGTATTTCTATAACTGCAAATACACTATTTAATTACCCAGGTGGACCAAATTCAGGGTATCAATCTGGAAATACAGTAATAAAAAGAGCATTTGATACTACTATAAATTTAATAGGTAGTAATATGACATATGCTCAAATTGCACAACAGACCCCTGTAAAAGGCAGCAAGGATTTTACTAAAACACAACCTTATACTAATAAAAAATCTATGCAAAATCGCATAGGAGTATATAATGTTTCAGCGCTTTCAGGATCAAGAAATGATGTTATAAATTCACTATATCCACAAGCTATAAATCCTATAAATGGAGATGATCCTTATAAAATAATGGCTAGTATATTAAAAATACCAAAGACTGATAGTATAAAATTTGGATTTGAGTGTGTAGATAATGATCATCCAAATAACTATGTGGCCCTTATATTTAGAGTACTATTATCTAATGGATTTACAGACTCAAATTCTGCAGTACTAAATTCTTTTAGATATTATGGTAGAGGAGAAGAATTTTATACTTATCAAGGATTTTCAAGAAGTATATCATTTTCTTTTAAAGTAGCAGCATTTAGTGCAAGTGAACTACAACCTCTATATAATAAACTTAATTATTTAATATCTCAAGTCTACCCAGATTACTCTACTAATGGAAATCAGACTATGAGAGCACCTCTAGTAAAAATTACTTTAGGGGACTATTTATATAGAGTACCTGGATTTTTAGAAAATGTAAATATCACTGTAGATAATAGTATACCTTGGGAAATAAATATAGATGATGATCCTAGTTTACAAGAATTACCACATGTTTTAGATGTGTCTATAACTTTTAAACCTATACATGATATATTACCAAGTAGATCAACGCCAGATTCTATTACTAATTTAATTACAAATGGTACAAAACAGGGATTTTTACAATCTAAATTACGTGTTTATGATGCAATATCTAAAATAAATCAACAAACTCCTACTCCTACTCCTATTACACCTATTACTCAAACTCCTATTCCAGAAATACCATTATAATTACCTATAATTAATATAAAACAATGATAAATAGATATCAAAATATATTAACAATAAAGAGCGATCCAGTAGATCCTAGATCAAAATCTATATATGTAAATGCTATATATCCAGATATTCCTCTGTCTGATAATGATATTTATGTTATTACTGTATTAGGAGATAGAATGGATGTTATGTCAAATAATATCTATGGAGATCCTGGATATTGGTGGGTAATTGCATCTGCAAATTCATTATCATGCGATAGTGTTTTTCCTCCAATAGGAGTACAATTAAGACTTCCTTCAGATATTAGATCAATAGTAAATAATTATAATCAAATAAACACAGTAAGATAAGTTATGTCTACAGCAGATTTAGAGCAAATATGTAATATTGCAGGTTATTCAATATACCCCTGGGCTGCAAATCAGCTTAAAAAAAGAAGTGAAAAACTTTCTGAAAAGAATAGAAGTCAAGAAGATCTAATCTATTTTGCAAATAAAAATTCTTGGATAAGAGTAGTGTCTTCAGTTGATTTAATTGAAAATGAATCAGTCGATAATCCAGGCGCCTCTATTACTATTCAACAAAAATCCCCTCTTTATAAAAATTATGAAGATATAATAGGCGACACATTACCAAATGAGAGCAGTCTTGCTGAAAAATTTGTATTATATGGAGGTACTTCACAATATACAATAAAACCATCTCTTACAGATGGATCTATGAATCTTAGATATGGTCTAGGTGGATCATATGGCATGCTTGGAGATAGTGAAATTAAAAAGTATGGTTATAGACCTATGCCAGGTATTACTAGTATGACAGTGGAGTCTACTGGTAAAATGGGATCGCTTATGACTGTAAATATAAATCTTAAAGTTTGGGATAAATCACAGCTTGATATTATAGACGCACTATATTTTAGACCAGGTTTTACAATTCTTATAGAGTGGGGTCATACAAAATATTTTGATAATTTAGGGAAATTAAATTCATCAGAGATGTTTATGATTGGAAATCCTTTTAAATCTGATTGGACTAAAGAGGAGCTAATGATCAAAATAAATACAAATACTCAAAAATCTTTAGGGAATTACGGCGGATTTCTTGCAACTATAACTCAATTTAATTTTGCCATGACTTCAGAGGGTGGCTATGATTGTACTATAAAAGCACTTGCATTAGGTGCAGTTATGGATAATATGAAAATTAATCATCCTGGTATGACAAGAGCCTATGAAAATCAACTTAAAGATTATTTAGATAGAAGAAGAAAAGAAGAGACAGCTCAGGCAAAAGCGCAAGCAGCTGCTAAAAGACAAAGTGATTTAGCAAAAGCAATAGGTGATTTAAAAAATACGAATAATTTATGGGCTCAATTACAAATATCTGACCCTTTTCAAAATTTATTATTTCATAAAGGTCATATCCCGATAGGAGATCATTCTCAAATTGATACCCCAGAAGATGTTAATAGAAAAGCAGTCGATTTTTATAATAATAATCAAAATACTTATAATAATGATTATAAACAATTTGGATATCCTCAAGCTATAAGTAATTTAGCAAAATTATATGCACAACAAAATAAACCTGATGAAGCACTTTTAACATTATATAAATCATCAGCTCAAACAGATACAGATACATGGATCTCAAAATATGAATTTAGTAAACCTGCAAATAATCAATCATCTACAGAAGATGAAGATATAGCATATTATATAGGAGGGGGGTCATCATTTACTACAAATAATGCAATATTTTTTAAAAATATAAATAATGATATAAATGGTAAATATATAGCACCAAAACAATTTAATTTATCATCTGATGATATAGAGGTAACTTTAGATATTCCTAGATTACTTGGATTATTAAAAGTAACTAGTCCTAATGCAAATGCTTTTACAGATACTATTCGAAAATCTGGAGGTGATATAAGTGGTAATACTTTAGATGATTTTTATACAAAGGCTATAAAATATGGTGATAATAAGTATGCTATAGGTATTGCTATACCTAGAAATATAGATAATCGTATTAGTATTTATGATGCATATAATAATTCAAATACAAAATATAAAATTGAAGCTATAGATTCTAATATAAATGGGAAATCTACATCTAATTTATATTCTTATATAAAATTATCAGCTAATGAACCAAATGATGATTTTCAATTACAAATATATTTAGGAGGAGCAAATGGATCAGAATATCCATTAACAGCATTAGCCGATTTATCATTAATAAAAACTGTAGAAGGACCTCAGCATTTATCAGATAATAAACCAGTAGATAATTATAATCAATCTATTTCAACCGCACAAGAAGAGTATGATAAAGATATAAAAGATAAAACAAAATCTATAAATGCTAAATATAATATAGAACAATTTAAAAGCGCTATAGAATCTGAATCTGCTATTGAGCTTATGCTTAAATCAATAATGCTATATGTATATAATAATCCAAATCAAAGTACTATAAAAAAAGAAATACAAGATCAATTTTATAAAGATTTATTTTCTGAAGGTGCATATTCAACTATATTTCCTGATGGAAGATTCCCTACAGTAGATCAAATAAAAGCTGAATTGACTGATGATGTATATAGTAAATACATAAATGGAGGATTAGATGAAAAAGAGAGATTAAAAATAAATACCTATTATGGAAATAGCAGATATTTAATGAGTGGAGAAAATGCTTTTGATGTAACTGGAAATAATCCAACATTAAAAAATCATTATAATTATATGAAACCAGTAGATTTTGAAATATTATTTACTCTTTTTACTGCTGGATATAATGAATCTTTAAATTTGGAAGTGCCAGATAAAGACACTAAACAGTCTATTTATATTACCTTAGGATCTTTTCTTATGATGCTAAATCACACTGGTATTCTTTATAATAGATCAAATTATAATAGTGAAGTCATAACTCCTATGGCGTATATAGATTTTAATCCAGAGACTAATTTCTTTTTAAGTAATAAAAAACAATTTTCGATAGACCCAGAAAAATTTTTAATACGTTTTACAGGAGATAAAAGTGACTATGATAGTCTATTTGATAAAGATATTCTTTCAAGTAATGGAACTATATACTATAAAAAAACTATACAAAATACTAATGGAGAAAATGAAAAGCAGGAATTTAAACAGACAATCTTTGATCCAGAGACTGATAATATTATAAATCAATATCTACCATTACAAAATAGCGAATACGGCGGGCCTCAAACAGATGGTTATGTTGGTAAATTCATGAATATTTTAGTTGATATTAATTATCTTTTAAAAACTATATCAGGATATGCTAAAGCAAGTGATAATCATGAGGTGTATTTTCAGTCTATTATACAGACTATAATAGTAGATTTAAATAAATATCTTGGAGGAATAAATGCATTTAGATTAGCGTATAATGATAATGCTAATTGCTATATTATAGTAGATGATCAAGTAAATGGCGCAGCAGATACTTCTATAACTANAAACGGTATTTGTATAAATTATGATAAAAATAATGATACTGCATTTGAATTGCCAATTTATGGAGTTGGTTCAATAGCTAGATCTTTTGAATTAAGAACTGATATAAGTAATAAAATTTCAAATTTAATATCCATTGCAGCAAATCCAGTGCCAGGGAGTCAAGTAAGTCTTTCAAAAGATACTTCAGATTTTGGGATATATAATTACGGGACGCGGGATAGATTTAAAAATGAAATTGGAGATGCTCAAAATTTAAAAAATTTAAATAGTAATACTCAACCTACTGATAGATTTAGCAGAGCAGAATTAGCAATAAATTTTGATAAAGTAGTAAGAACTATATATGGAGCTAAAGTAAATAGTAATGATAATCAGCCATTTTCTTTAACAGATGATGTAAAAAATAGGGCTTTAAATTATTATATAGAAAAAATGGCGCATATTAGAAATCAAGAGTCTGGCAATGTACACGCGATGATAATTCCAGTAAGAGTAAATATAACTATGGATGGAATATCAAGTCTATATCCATTTCAATTATTTACTATAGATGAGGAGCTGCTGCCATATAGATATAGTAGATCAAAATTAAGTACTCAAAATTTTCCAAAAAGAGTTGCATTTTCAATAGGCAGAATATCTCATAATTTTCAAAATAGTGAGTGGACTACTACTATAGATGGATTTATGACTATACTTAGAAATAGTGATGCATATACATCTGTAAGATCTAAATCTGGTACAATACCGCTTCAAAAACAGACTGCTATTATTCAAAATAATATAGTATCTGCATCAAATGTAAGTGTAAATGATATTATAGAAAATACCTATATTCCAGCACAAGATAGAGCGTTACCTAATATTTCTAAAGGTATAAAAATATTAATGCAAGCTCAAGCTCAAGTTGAAGGATTTGGAGATAAAACTAGTGTAGCTTATACATCAAAAAATCCAGGTAATGTAGGCACAGATACTAGTAAGAATATTATAAAATTATATCCTACATTAGAGGATGGTATAAAAGCACAATGGAGTCAGGTATTAAAAGGAGCTTTAAATAATACATCAAGGATCTATACATCAAATATGACTTTATTTCAATATCTATCTCACTACGCGCCCCCTCCAGAAAATAATCCTGTATCATATACTAGTTTTGTTATTGGGTATTTTAAATCTAAGGGATATGATAATATAGATAAATATACTACATTACAACAAATAAATAATTTAATATAATATGCCACTAAGATATTATCCATCTGCAAGAGTAATACCAAATCAAAAGACTACTGGAGGAGATTTTATTCTAAATGGTCAATCTTTTGTAGGTCAGTACTATTTAACATATGACGGCTCAGCATATTCAGGACCAGATCCTCTCACAGGACCAGGCGAGAAATTAACTCCTAAAACGCAAATATTAAACTCTCCAGCTCTATTAAATCTTGCGAGTAGTAATACACCTCAATCAGTAATAAATGCAATATCGTCTACTAATTCATCTACAAAGACAATAAATCCAACTCAGACGTCTAATGCAAATGCAAATGGCCCAGTGCCATACTATCCATATATTTTAGATAGTGATTATATAAGAGGTTATATTATTAGATATTTTGCTAAGAAAATAAATAATAAGGGCTATGTTATAGAAATATCACCAGAAGAGTACAGCTCTATAAATAATGGTACTACTCCATATGATATAACCTTGTGGCAGACAGCTTCTATTTTTTGGAAATTAACTGGACCACTTAATACTATAAGAATATCTCAATTTGATTCTAGAGCTGGGATCATAGATACAAATAAAAGATTAACAGAGACTTTAGATATTACGTTTTTAGGTATAAAAGATTTTATAAATGGAAAGTATGATAAATATGCTAGACCAACTACGACTTAAAAGATAATCTGATAAAATTTAAAAAAAAATTAGTATATTTATTATAAAAAAACTTAAAAGATCATAAATATGTGGAGTAAATTAAATAAAATATCTAAAGAGAAATTTGGAAAAAATTTTTCAACTTTACAAGAAAAACAAATGGCTATGCTAATAAATCTAAATAAAGCAAATAAAATAGCAGAAGAGGAATTTGGAGAATTTGGATTTGCTACATGTAAAGAAAGCGAGATGAAACAAATAATAGATACTAATCCTAATCTTATAAAACAAAATAATACTAAAATGAAAAGTAGCCTAAAAGAAGTAAAACAATTTCAGAAAATAGCAGGTCTTCTAAATGAAGAAATTACTGGAACAAAAAAGACAATTGAAATGGATTTAGTACCATACACTGGAGATTCATCATCAGATCAGGAATTTTGGTCATTTTTAGAAAGTCATAATATAACATTAAGCATATTAACTTGGCATGGACCAGGAGGTGGAAATCCAGTTGTAGAATTAACAGGTTCAGAACAAGATCTACGTGATTTATTACAATCTATGGGTCATGATGAAGATGATATAGCAATGTATATGGGAGAAGAATAAAAATAATCTGATAAAATTTAAAATAATAAAAATCAACTTAAAAGAAGTAAAACAGTTTCAGAAAATAGCAGGTCTTCTGAATGAAAATGAATCTGATTTATTAGGAAAATTACAAAGATATATTGATAATATAGGATTATTGGATTATACGGCAGGTCAGGGTGAAGAATCAAAAATGGCTGAAATAGAAAATAGTGCTATAGAAGAAGAAATAACTAAAATTAAAGGTGGAGATTATTTCCAAATTTTAGAGCGTTTTGCAGATCTAAATGGATATAGACAAGAATACGCGGGGCCTGATGAAGCTGATGAGGTAGATGAAGATTTAAAAACTTTAGCAAATAAATTAGGATTTACAGTTGAAGAGCTAAATGGTATATAATAAAATTTAAAGGAACTCTCAAGGTTCCTTTTTTTATGCGCTTAAAACTTTAATTACAAAAGTTCAATAGTATAACGTAGATTCTTTTAAAGGTTATGTATGTATTTTATAGTTGAAACGTCACAGCAGCTGTCTAAGTTGCCAATAAGTGATGTTTGTTTTATTCAAGTAATACCCTCTTCAGAAAAAAGTCATCCTGCGCTTACTAGATGCTCACTGGTCTATTATAATAATGGCAGCAAAGGTTACATATTCCCTGTAAACCACAGCGAAGGATTTAGCTTAGAAATAGCCCAGATTCAATCTTTTATAAATTCACACAAGAAAGTCTATTTACTCGATAAAAAATTCCACTCTTACTTTCTAGATCTTAATAATACTGTAGATTTAAATTTTATAAGACTAGATCAGGGGATAGAAGANAATAAGCTTGAGTGTGATACAGTAATACATCGGGATTTTTATTATAATAGAGCCCCATCACAGTATATAAATGAACTTATACCAATCACAAAGCATTATGAAAAATATGAGTGTTTATATAAGAAAGTAGAAAGTTTATTTGATTTAGAAAGAGATTATGAAATATTAAATAAGGCCTCATATTTATATAATTGGGTTGAGACTCAGGGTATTGCAGTAGACAATTCTAAATTAATTAGCGCGTATCATCTTACTACTCCAAATCTGCTAATAAAGGATAATATAGTCTATTCATATTATAATATGTATAATACTACTGGTAGACCATCAAATTCATTCTCAAATATAAATTTTGTAGCAGTACCTAAAACTCCAGAATTTAGAGAGTGTTTTATTCCTAGATTTGATTATTTAGTAGAATTTGATTTTGATGCATATCATCTTAGGCTAATAGCGCAGTTAATAGACTATAAATTTACAAATCCTCAAGAGTCTATACATACTCAATTAGGAAAATTATACTTTTCAAAAGATGAACTTACACAAGAGGAGTATAATAAATCTAAAGAAATTTCATTTAAACAACTATATGGGGGTATTGATGATCAATATAAAAATATAGAATTTTTTTCTAGATTAGACTATTTTATAGAGAATTCTTGGAATATTTATAAAAGAAATGGTTCTTATATATTACCTACTGGAAAATTATTAAGAAAATCTCAAGAAATAAATAAGCTTAAGCTTTTTAATTATATTATACAAAATCTAGAGACTAAAAATAATATTTTTAAAATAGAAAAAATAAAAAATTTTATCGAATCTAAAAAATGCAAAAGTAAATTAGTACTAATTACCTATGATGCATTTCTTTTTGATTACTCTATAGATGATGGCAAAGAATTTTTAATAGAGATAAAAAAAATACTATGTGAAAATGGCTTTGCAGTAAAACATAAATACTCTAAAAATTATAATTTTTAATAAAATTAATATATTTATAGATATATAAATAATAAAATAATGATAAAATTAATTTCTTTCTTAAAAGAGGAAAATATACTAATTCCAAGACGTTCCTCAGAAGAACGTGAAAAGAATTATAAAATTTCAATTCAAAAGAAAATACAACAGTATATAAAAGATGGGTCTAAAGGTGATTTAGATTTAACTAATACACCTATAACTTCACTTCCAGATAATTTAGAAGTAGGAGGGGGTTTATATTTAAGTGGTACTAAAATAACTTCACTACCAGATAATTTAGAAGTAGGAGATGATTTATATTTAAGTGGTACCCTTATAACTTCACTACCAGATAATTTAGAAGTAGGAGGGAATTTAGATTTAAGTGGTACTAAAATAACTTCACTACCAAATAATTTAAAAGTAGGAGGGTATTTAGATTTAAGTGGTACTAAAATAACTTCACTACCAGATAATTTAGAAGTAGGAGGGTATTTAGATTTAAGTGGCACTAAAATAACTTCACTACCAGATAATTTAGAAGTAGGAGGGGGTTTATATTTAAGTGGTACCCCTATAACTTCACTACCAGATAATTTAAAAGTAGGAGGGTATTTAGATTTAAGTGGTACTAAAATAACTTCACTACCAGATAATTTAGAAGTAGGAGGGAATTTAAGTTTACGTGGTACCCCTATAACTTCACTACCAGATAATTTAAAAGTAGGAGGGTATTTAGATTTAAGTGGTACTAAAATAACTTCACTACCAGATAATTTAGGGTTTAGATTTAAGTGGTACTAAAATAACTTCACTTCCAGATAATTTAGAAGTAGGAGGGGGTTTAAATTTAAGAAATACACCTATCTCAAAAAAATACACTAAAGAAGAAATTAAAAATATAATAATTCAACAAGGTGGAGATATTAAAGGGACTATTTATATAAAATAAAATAATGATAAAATTAATTTCTTTCTTAAAAGAGGAAAATATACTAATTCCAAGACGTTCTTCTGAGGAACGTGAAAAGAATTATAAAATTTCAATTCAAAAGAAAATACAACAGTATATAAAAGATGGGTCTAAAGGTGATTTAGATTTAAGTGATACTCCTATAACTTCACTACCAGATAATTTAAAAGTAGGAGGGTATTTAGATTTAAGTGGTACCCCTATAACTTCACTACCAGATAATTTAAAAGTAGGAGGGAATTTAGATTTAAGTGGTACTAAAATAACTTCACTACCAGATAATTTAGAAGTAGGAGGGTATTTAGATTTAAGTGGTACTAAAATAACTTCACTACCAGATAATTTAGAAGTAGGAGGGTATTTAGATTTAAGAGATACACCTATCTCAAAAAAATACACTAATGAAGAAATTAAAAATATAATAATTCAACAAGGTGGAGATATTAAAGGGGATATTTATATAAAATAATTAGTATATTTATAAACATAAAAGGTTATGCAGAATTATAAAATAGTAACAATAACACCACAAAGTTTGGCAAATAGATTATTTTGTAGCTTTACATCAAAAGACCTACTTGATGAGAGATTAAGAGAAATAAATTCTCAATATAAAATCATGTATGGCAAAATATTTATACTAGCTTCCCCAGAGATAGATGAGTATATGTGTACTTATAATATAGAGATTGAAGGAGGTAAAGCTACAGTATTATCAAATACAATTCTACTCCACAGAAAAAAAGAAACAAACACTCTATATACAATCAACGCTCTCAATATATTAATTTCAAGTCTTAATTCTGGAGTTTTAGATACCAAATATCCTATAAACTGGACAGAATATAAAAATAGCGTTCTGCTTACTCAAGGGCAAGATTTTAAGAAATTAAATACTGTCGTACATAAGATAATTAATACGACTTTATAAATTTATTTTCCTATCTAGAGGATTAATATTATTTTCTTTTAAAATAAACTGTTATATTTATGAACATTGATGCATTAAAGAGTCGTCTTCAGGCTCTACAAAATCCAAAAGGCGGTGGTAATAAAGAGCAAAACAAGACTCTTTGGAGACCTACCGTAGGTAAACATTCAGTTAGGATCCTACCTAGCGCGTATGACAAATCAAATCCATTTAAAGAGGTATTAATCTATTACGGGATTAATAACAAGACAATGATCTCTCCAGTGAATTTTGGAGAAAAAGATCCGATTGTTGAATTTACTCAAAAGCTACGTAAGAGTGGAAACAAAGAAGATTGGCAGCTTGCAAAAAAACTTGAATCAAAAATGCGAGTATTTGTGCCTGTAATTGTACGTGGTGAGGAAGATAAAGGCGTACGTCTTTGGGAATTTGGTAAGCAGGTATTTATGGAATTACTCGCTATTGCAGAAGATGAGGATGTAGGTGATTACACAGATGTAATGTCTGGTCGTGATATTACTATAGAAACAACTGCACCAGAAACAAATGGTACAAATTACAATCAATCTAAAGTACGTGTTCGCGGTAAATCAACCCCACTTTCTGATAATGCAGCTCAAGTTAAAGATTGGCTTTCAAATCAACCAAATCCACTTGATCAATTTAAGAAATACACTTATGAGGAAATGAAGTCAGCTCTACAATCTCATCTTACTCCAGAAGAAGAGACTGAAACACCAACCGTAAAAGAATCAGATGAAGATTCTACAGTAGGAGATCTACCTTGGGAAAAAACAGAAGAGCAGAAGCCAAAAAAGAGCTACTCTTTAAGTACAAAGAAGACAGATGTAGATAAAGAGATAGATGATTTATTTAAAATATAATAATATAAAAGGTTTTAATGGCAACAACAAAGAAAAAAGAGGGGCTTACTGGAGCGCTCTCAGATGCTATCAAATCAGATAGTAATATATCACCTCTTGACAAATTTAAAAAGTCAAAAAACCTCGCATCAACATCAGTAAAGTTTAAAGAGACTAGGTGGATTCCACTCTCGAGTGCTTTTAAAGACACATTACAAATTCCAGGTATTCCTATGGGTCATATTACTCTGCTTAGAGGTCATAGTGATACAGGAAAGACAACAGCTCTACTTGAAGCGGCCGTTAGTGCTCAAAGACTTGGAATATTACCAGTGTTTATAATTACTGAGATGAAGTGGTCTTGGGATCATGCTAAGACAATGGGTTTGCAATTTGATGAAGTAGTTAATCAAGAGACTGGGGAAGTAGTAGATTATAGCGGATTTTTTATCTATGTAGATCGTGAAAAAATGAATTGTGTAGAAGATGTTGCTGCATTTATATCTGATGTTCTAGATGAACAAAAGAAAGGCAATCTACCATATAATATTTGCTTCTTTTGGGATTCTGTAGGATCAATACCATGTAGACTAAGTATAGAGTCTAATTCCAATAATAATGAATGGAATGCTGGTGCTATGTCGACTCAATTTGGTAATTTTATTAATCAAAGAATTATCATGTCTAGAAAAGAAAGTCAACCATATACTAATACCCTTGTAGCTATAAATAAAGTATGGGTTGCAAAACCAGAAGTGAGAATGGGACAGCCCACTTTACAAAATAAAGGTGGTAATACAATGTGGTTTGATTCTTCATTAGTAATTACATTTGGAGGTATAAGTAAAGCGGGTACTAATAAAATTAGCGCTACTAAAAACGGTAAAACTGTTGAATTTGCTAAAAGAACTAGATTGAGTTGTGATAAAAATCACATTACTGGGATTACTGCTGCTGGAAAATTACTTGTAACTGTACACGGATTTATAGATGATGATAAAACTAATAAAGCCGATATTGAGAAATATAAAAAAGAGCATGCTCATGAGTGGCTTAAAATACTTGGAAGTGGTGATTTTGATATTACAGAAGAGGAAGATGATAATGCTAGCATAATAGATAATTCAGAAGAATAAAATACAGACATGACACTAAAAGATTTTATATTAAAGAAAAAAGAAGATGCGAAATTCTGGACTAAGAAAGAAGATCTAGAACTTACACCAGAACAGTTAATGACTATGGTAGATGAACTTAAACAATGTGAAGAGTTTAAGGACACTGAAATAGAGATTATGAATCTTCCAGTAGCACATATTACTTTAGGAGATAAAATAGATACTATTTCGGCAAAAACAATAATACTTCATGAAGGGACTAAATTTGGAAAAAAATGTTATCTGTATAAGATAAGTTTAACTCCAGAATTGTACGAAAAAGATTTTATTAATACAATGCCTGGATCATATGTAACTCCAGTTATCTATAACCCTGAATCATTTATACCAGAAAAGAAAATAGTGCTAGTATATGATATGGTGGGTCATCAAGATGATATAGCATTTGGAAATATTAACTATAGGAAATCGATCCATGATACATTAGATGATATAATAGATAATATGGAAAGTTATGAAAAAGTACCCAATCATAGATGTATTATAGTAAGAGGTCACTTTGAATATTATTCAGTTCCTAATGAAGCTGAAAAAATAAAAATATAATATGAATAGTAGATATGCAGAAATGATAAATGATCTTTCACAAAATAATACACAGACCGTCGACTTAAGCCTGAATTCAAAGGTTTTCATAGTCGACGGTCTTTAACTCAACAACTTTCTAAGATCCTTTGCAATGATCCAGCATGTAAATCCAGCAGGGCAGCATATAGGAGCACTAACGGGGTTTCTTAAGTCTATGGCATATGGGATGAGACTAGTAAGACCAACACGTGTCATAATAGTATTCGATGGTAGAGGTAGTTCTACAAATAAGCGCTACCTCTACCCTGAATACAAAGCCAATCGAGGAGTAAAACGCATTACAAATTGGGATATATTTGATTCACAAGATGAAGAATCTGATGCTATTAAAAACCAGCTTCTGAGGCTCATAGACTATCTCAAATGTCTTCCAGTAGATCTACTATCAATAGACAAGATAGAGGCAGATGATGTCATAGGATATATAGCAAAACATATAGGAAAAGAGGTAACTATTATGTCTTCAGACAGAGATTATCTACAGCTAGCATCAGATAGAATAAGTATTTACTCTCCAACAAAGAAAAAATTCTATTCTCCAAAAGACGTCTTAAGTGAGTACGAAGTCACATCTAATAATTTCTTAACTCAGAAGATACTACTTGGAGACAAGGGCGATAATGTTCCTGGAGTTAAAGGATTAGGTCCTAAGACTTTGTTAAAGCATTTTCCAGAATTAGGAGAATTACGTACTATTAATCTAGAGCATATTATAAACAAATGCAAAGATAGTGAAGTACCAATATTGCAAAAGATATACGCTTTTAAAAATCAATTAGAGATCAATAGACAATTAATGGATTTAGATGAACCTAATATTCCAGAAGATTCAAAGATTGAAATAGACTCAATGATACAAAATCCTAATAAAGGATATGAACCTGCAATATTTACTTCTCTATATAATGAAGATCAACTAGGAGCAAGCATTACAAATTTACAATCTTGGTTATATACAAATTTTAACGAAATAGCAAAATACAAATAAAAAAGTTATGAGTCAATTAAACTCCTTAAATTCTTATGGGTCTGGTTTTCAAACAAAAGTTCTTAATTCTCTTTTAAAACATAGAGAATTTTTACAGAATATCAGTGATGTTGTAGAGCCAGAGATGTTTGATAGTCCAGCATCACAATGGATTGTTAAAGAGACTTTAAGGTACTATTTCAAATATCATACAAATCCATCTATAGAATTTTTACAAGTAGAAGTAAAGAAGATACAAAATGAAGTGCTTAAAGTCTCAGTAGCAGAACAGGTTAAGGAGGCACTTAAAGCATCAAATGAGGATCATCTTTATATTGAGCAGGAATTTTCTAATTTTTGTAAAAATCAACAACTCAAAAAAGCACTACTTAATTCAGTAGATCTGCTGTCTAAAGGTCAATTTGAAGATATAAGAATAATAATAGACTCTGCACTTAAAGCTGGAGCTGATAAGAATATAGGACACGAGTATCTTCAAGACATTGAACAAAGATATAGAGAAGATGATAGACGGGCAGTACCAACTCCATGGAAGAATATAAGTGATCATCTTATGGGTGGACTAGGAAGAGGAGATCTTGGTATTATATTTGGTGGACCAGGCTCAGGTAAATCATGGTTTTTAATAAATTTGGGAGCAGAGGCTGTAAAGAATGGTTTAACAGTAAATCATTATACATTAGAACTATCAGACATCTACACAGGTAAAAGATATGACTCAGTATTTACAGGAATAGGATTTAAAGAAATACACTTACATAGAGAGAAGGTAGAAGAGGTAGTAAGCAATCTCCCAGGTCGATTAACTATTGCAGAATACCCGATGGGTAAAACTACTGTAAATGCAGTAGAATCTCATATTAGAAAATGCACAGACATGGGACACAAGCCAGATCTAATCATTATCGACTATATAGATCTATTAAAGTCGAAGAGAGTTGGCGGTGAAATAAAAGATGAAATAGATGATGTGTATACTGCAATAAAAGGCATGGCAAGAGAGCTTAATACTCCAATATGGTCAGTAAGTCAAGTTAATCGTCAAGGTGCTAAAGATGATATTGTAGAAGGAGACAAGGCTGCTGGTTCATATAATAAGATCATGATTGCAGATTTTATTATGTCGTTATCAAGAAAACGAGCTGATAAGATCAATAAAACTGGTAGAGTACATATTATGAAAAACCGATATGGTAGTGATGGTATGACATATAATGCTATAATAGACACAGATAATGGGTTTATACAAATAGATGATAAAGAACTAACTGAAGAAGAAATCAGAACCATGGCAGCAGCATCAGCTCAAACTCAAGATAAAACAGGATTATCTTCTGAAGAAAAAGCAATATTAAGTAAAAAATTCTTTGAATTATCAAAATAATTGTATATTTATTATTACGAAGAAAAAAAACTAACATATGGCAAATTTTTTAATAGATCTATTTAAAAAGGCAACTAAGAACAATAATTACAGAACAACTGATGCGCCTAGTAAATATAATGACAGTGTTGCTGCATTAAATGCAACTAATCAAAATTCACCTAGTACTAGCAAATTGAATAGACTGTCTACAATAGGACCTTCTAAAATATCAAATCCAAAGACTCCAGGTCAATAATATTTTAAAAATATTGATCTAATTAATGGACTCATCTCAGAGCCCAAAGTATAAAATATTGTCAAAATTTTAATAATGAATATAGAACAGAAAATATTATCAGATATTACAGTATATATGAAATACTCAAAATATCTGCCGCAATTACAAAGAAGAGAGACTTGGGAAGATCTAGTTACGAGAAACATGGAAATGCATCTTAAAAAGTACCCTCAATTAACTAAAGAGATTGAAGATGCATATGAATTAGTTTATGACAAGAAAGTACTTCCTTCTATGAGAAGCCTTCAATTTGGAGGAAAGTCTATCGAAATCAATCCAAATAGAATTTATAACTGTGCATATCTGCCTATAGATGATTATAGATCATTTTCAGAGATTATGTTTCTTTTACTAGGTGGAACTGGAGTGGGATTTTCAGTACAAAAACATCACGTAGAAAAGTTACCAGAGATAAAACTTCCAAATAAAAAGAGAAAAAAGAGATTCTTAATCAATGATTCTATTGAAGGCTGGGCAGATGCAGTAAAAGCTCTAGTAAAATCTTATTTTGAAGGCAGCTCATCTCTAGAATTTGATTTCTCTGATATTAGACCTAAAGGTGCAGCACTTGTTACTTCAGGAGGTAAAGCACCAGGACCTCAACCACTAAAAGAGTGTCTATTTAAATTAGAGAGCATATTAAGTCAAAAGGAGAATGGAGATAAATTATCTTCAATAGAAGTGCATGATATGGTGTGTCATATTGCAGATGCAGTATTAGCCGGAGGCATTCGTAGAGCTGCGCTGATTTCTCTATTTTCTGCTGATGACGATGAAATGATTTCTTGTAAATCTGGAAATTGGTGGGAACTTAATCCTCAACGTGGCAGAGCAAATAACTCAGCAGTACTTCTTAGAAATAAAATAACCAAAGAATTCTTTATGAGTCTTTGGGATAAGATTAAAAATTCAGGCAGTGGAGAGCCTGGTATCTACTTAAATAATGATAAAGATTGGGGTACAAACCCGTGTATTTACTTAAATAATGATAAAGATTGGGGTACAAACCCGTGTATTTCAGGAGATTCTTTAATTACTGTAAAAGATCACAATGGAGTATCTGGAAATGAATCTTTATCTGAAGGAGTAGTATATCAAATTCCAATGAAGATATTAGTAGATTTATATGAAACTAGTGATTATCCTCCTATGGTATTAACATTTAATGAAGATACGAAGGAATTAGAATATGATTATATGAATTGGGCTAAAAAGACAAAAGAAAATGCAGAATTAATAGAATTAAGTTTAGATAATGGACAAACTATAAAACTTACTCCAGATCATAGAGTCTATACAGAAAATAGAGGTTGGATAGAAGCAGCAAAATTAATTGAAGATGATGTATTAATCTCAATTTAATTGATATTTATTGTAAAATAATAACATGGATTTGTACCCCAATTTTACAAAAGAAGAAGTTCAATTTATATTAGATGTATACAATGAATCGTATGGTAGATTTCAGAAAGGTTGTAATATAAAAATATCTGATGAGTATAAGCAACTTTATAAATTATATTCGACTAAAAGAATTATCGAATTAGGGAATTCTAGTAGAGCTTCAAACAGGCGTTTATTTTTAAGAGATATTTGGAAATTTGAAAATAAAGATATTATTAAAAAAGCTTATGATATTATCTATAGAGAATATTCTAAAGGATTTGGTATTAAAAGGATTAATTCTATTTTAAATCTTGGATATACTCTAACAAGATCATTTTTAATTTTTTTAGGATTAGAACTTAATAAATCTAATATAGAAAATAAATCTTTAAATAATTTTAGAAAAAATAAGTCAAAAAAAGAATATGCGTCGAATTCTGGGTGGTTCAATGAAGAAATTAGAAGAAATTTAAAAATAAAAAATTCTAATGGGAAAGGCGTTCAGGGGTATTATTATAATAGAATTTTAAATAAATGGGTTTGGCTAAGAAGTTCCTATGAGTATATATTTGCTGAATACCTAACTGAAAATAAACTGAAGTGGGACACAGAAATTAAAAGTTATAAATTAGATGATGGAACTAAATATACTCCAGATTTTTTTATTTATGATGAGTATGATAATTTGAATGCTATCGTAGAAATAAAGGGATATTTAACTGTTAATTCTTATAAAGTTGAAAAACTTAAAAAAGTTATAAATACACAAGTATCATTAATACAGAATATTAATTTATATAAAATAAAAAATATAAACTATTTAAAAAAATGGAAAGAAATTCGATTACTGGAATTACCAAAATAAAAATAATAAAAAAGAGTATAGTATCAAATGAGGATGTATATGATATTAGTATGAAGAAAAATCACAACTTCTTTGCTAATGGATTACTAGTACATAATTGTTGTGAAATTGCACTACGTCCTTTCCAATTCTGTAATTTATGTGAAGTAAATGTATCAGATGTAGTAGATCAAGCAGATCTTAATAAAAGAGTTAAAGCAGCTGCACTAATTGGAACATTACAAGC
>TBL_comb48_EPIDRAFT_1001309_pt1 | contig 18521 bp, 9 predicted proteins | sample TroBogEpilimnion_37_FD_10681 | JGI IMG/M metagenome (IMG submission 10681)
TGTGGGGGTGAGCTGCGACCTCCTAAAGCTCCTCTTCGAGTACATTTACGGCTTGGTCAACGAAACGGAGAAAAGTGCGGAGTCTACCACTAAGCCCAAGTTGATCATCAAGGGCGAAGCCCAGTTGCCTTCGCTCGCCGCGCAATACGAAGATACCGCGAAGTTCTACTGCCGAACTGAAGAGCTCAAGTCGCCCTACTACAGTGCCCACCTAGGACTCCCTGTGCGGGTCGACAAGCGCCTGATAGTCTGGCGCAAAGGCGACACCGAAGCCCTCGCCGCGGACTTCTTCCACCTATCCACCAACCAGGACACCCACATCGCCCACCTTCGCCGCGTCAAAATCCCTCAAGACTGATATGGTGAAGAGGCCGGAGGCCCTAGATTCATACCCAAGCCGTTAGACTATAATAAACCTCAGCAAAACTAATCTTCATGCTCTACCAAAAGTGCCGAAGAGACGATTACCAGTATCTGTACTTCCTTTGCCAACGTAGGAATTATTAGAAAGTCGTGCAAAATAGAATAATACGTCAGGGCAATCCTCTGCAATAGAGTTACCTTGAGCAACTGGCGAGACTCCAGCTATTACAATAATTTTCTTAATCCCAATGGCTTTAGCTTGAGCAAAGAGAGGCCGGATTGTTTTTCCTGTATTAACAACCGAGTCTATAATCAATAAAGTTTCTAGGCTACTAGTCGCTAGTTCCTCTATTTCCTTAACACTTAATCCTTTGTCACGTTCAGGCGAAAAAAGATGTAGCGGCGAATGTCGAAGGATAGAACGACACCCATGTGCAAGATAAAGCCCTGCCCGCATCAAACATACCATACCGATGCGCTCCTCGTTACGAATACGCACTCCTGGCCGAGGCCCCTCGCAATGCTGAATCTGGCATTCTTCTAGTTCAAACTGCTCTAATACCTGATAAGCCAAAAAACGTCCAAGTTCAGTATAAGCTTCTGAATAATCCCGCGTATCTAAATCGGACCGGCGAGTCCTGTCTGCGAGTAAGCGACACGCCGGCACATCAGTAAAATGTTTAAGATTATTTGGCATCTATTGCTTCTCTTTTCCCAAATCCTCGAGCCATTTATTGGCTGAAGTAAGCCAGTCGAGATCACTAGCTTTTCTTCCTTTTACATAGTCAGGCTTAGTAGCATCGTGAACCAAATTTTTAAACGAAGATAATTCAGGACCGTTAATTGCTACATGAACGGGATGCGATGGAATTTGAAAAACCCGCGGGTGCTTAGCGAGCAAGACAACAAGCCTCTCATTCTTGATATTTTTATGGCGCTCTGGAGCACTCCATTTAACAGGCCTGCGCTTGCTGAGGTCAGTAACATAGGTAGCAACATCACGAGAAACAGTGAATGCAGCTTCGGCTTGCCTGAGCATACCAGTGTCAATCTGACTATCACCTGCAACAACGACATAGTAACCTTTCTCCTTAACCGCTTTGGCAAAAGTTTCCTTACCTTGTTCGTCCATTACCAGTCCATCTTCTCCATCCACAAGTCCATAAACTATAATGCCTTCGGAAGGTTTTCTACCAACTGGAAGGCCATGTTTATGCAGAGCGATTCTCCATACCTCAGGGATTCCGGCAGTTAATACAACCACAGGACCTTTCGTTAAAGCTTCACGAAGGCACTCAGTCACGCCGTCATATAATTTAATATTCTCCCCGAGGTATTGTACATATGCATCAAAACGCCCCCCAGCACGCTGGTGAATATGGCGATGCATTAGAAAAGAATAGTGACTATATCCACGTTTGAAATTTTCTTTCATTCTTTTATATAGCCCATTACCGATTGCCTTTAAGATAATTTGACTAGCATCATAAGGTCCGAGGGTATTATCGGCATCAAACAAGAAGACAGGCTGACCATGGGTGGCCTGAGGAAGGCTTAAAGCTGCCTGACGAATCAAGCGCTGATGGTACATCGGGGCAGTTTCAATCGTACAATCACTAGCTGTAAGCAAACCCTTCAAAGTTGCTTTAGTTAAACTTGGAATATTTGCATCAACCACTCGCAAGGCGGCACCACTCTCCCGGCAAATTTCTGCAGCCTTACTGCGCTCAGCATCCATATCCGCCGTGATGGAGTCCATATCAGTCGGCCTTTGCTTATCTTTATCAGCGATTCGTCGCTCCTGGATGACCTCAGGATCTGCTTCAATAAGGATAACCTCGTTAAAAAAAGCCTTATCCAGTTCAGTGAAACCAACACTAATATCGAAAACACTTTCACGCTTACCCAACCAAACCTGTACCTGTCTCCAGATTTTCTCCAGACTTCCAAGAGGGCGGGCGGGTAAAAGCGCGGCATGCCCTTCGCAAATAAAAATATCACAACCGTTACTAGCACGTCGCACCATTTCTTCGGAGGCGAACTGTCGTAGGACATCCTTAGTAACATCATCGAGCCCCTCCATGGATTCCAAACCATGTCGACGTAACTCGGCCTTCAGGAGATCAGAGCCAACCACGTGTACACAGTTTTTTAATTCAGGTAGAATTTCTTGGACGACGTGAGACTTACCTACACCACGTGGCCCGATAATACAAATCCGTCGATTACATAGGGACATATAATTTATTTATAAATTATTAGATTATTATATTAAAGTCAGTCAAGTTAACGGGGTTACAATTTAGTGTATTCTATTATAAAAGCATCTATTTGAATTTTTCAGAGACTTATCGGATAAGAAATCCATGCACACCGAAGAAGAAGTCCGAGTTATCAAATCCTTGGCAGCAAAATATATCCATAACACTAGCGGTCGCCCCTTAGTGTTAAGCGATGCCGATCATACCCTTGCACCCAAAGATGGTTCTAAGATGTTTTTCTTAGCAGGTGGGCTTGATGAAGCAGATATGTGTAAAAATTTTGATAAAAACGGGTATACTAAAGAATCATTACTTAGGCATCGCGAACTCCATCTCGTCGTCGGAAGACATTTCGAGGAAATATCCCAACGCGCAGCGAAGCTAATAGACTTATCTGATGAGGTAGTTAATTTTTTCCGGCAGGCGAGTCAGTCGAGTACAGTAATTGTTCTAACTGGTGGCGTGCCTTTAGTATGGAGTAACGTGCTTAAAAATCACGGACTTGAATCAATCACAGTGCATGGAACGGTTCGCCCTGACGGCTATGAAATCTTCGAGGCTAATGGTAAGGGAATTTTTGCACGAGAACTTACACCATGCGCCAGCTGGTCTCTTGCAATTGGTGATTCACATGTTGAAACCCAAATGATGCGAGCGTCAACTATAGCAGCTATAGTGGCACGTAAATGTAAGAAAACTGGGCAGCTGAATCCTGAACTCCTATCTGAAGTTAGCAGCCATCCTAGACTTATCCAAGTAACTCATAAAACGGAGATAAATCACGAAAACATTCGTCTCATTCCGTGGGAGACTCTTTTCGACGAGGCCTTAGAAATCGCTACACTTCAAAAACCTTAGATTATACAAAGCCACCCAATACTCACGAATGGCGAGGTAATAAATGCCTAGTCAAAGCAATGACAGTAATTACCCAAGCACTCCCAGAAAACCTCTAGTAGTGTACGTGGCAACGGCCCTCGTGGCAAATAAGCCACCCAATAATCTACAGGGGGTGCATAAGTACCCCTGTGTGAAACTAAGGCGCGAAGGTATCCGCAGGGAAACAACTGAGCAACCTTAAGGGCTTCGTGTATCCCGATCACATAAATAGGGAGTTTCAAGATGCTAAATTTAAGCATTCTTTTAAAATCCCGGGCCCCAGATAAAATGCTAATCGTTTATTTTGCCTCGAATCAACGTCCGGTGTGAGTTCTTATAGAGGTATACTAAATAAACTACCCCTATGCCCCTAATGCTCAAGTTTCATGGTGCCCTAGAAACGGTCACCGGCTCATGTCATTTCTTCAAGGTCAAGGCCAGTGGCAATATCTACGCCGTAGACTGCGGGGCAACCCAAGGTGAAGACGAGGAAGACCAGCTCGCTGTCCCCAGTAATCTACCGGCAGACTGCTACCCAGACAAACTTTCTGGGATTATTCTAACTCACGCACATGGGGATCACATCAGCCATCTACCACGCTGGTTCCAAGCCGGATTCCGTGGCCAGATTTTCTGCACACGCGAGACCGCTAAACTAACCGAGATTGCTTTAATCGACGGCATGAAGATTGAGAAACGTAGTGGGCGATGGGATGTAGATGAAGAAGCCTTCGACGAAACAATTCTGGCACTTCAAAACGCAAAATACATCCATCCAGGCGAGTCCGAGATCCTAGAACACAACGTGACTATTGAGGCACAACCCACCTCGCACCTACTTGGTTGCTGCGCCTTCCGCATCAAAGCTAAGTCTGAAGGCAAAGAGTCTTCCGTACTATACACTGGAGACATTGGCCCTATCGAGCATTCCGACGAGAATATGTCGCTGCATGGTGAGCGTGTCCGCCACGAAGATACCTCAGACTATATCGTTAGCGAATCAACATACGGGAACAGACCACGCGCCAAAGAAAGTCAATCGGGGCGTAAAAGAATGGCAAAAGTTTGCGATACGCTATCCAAGGCGTTCCGGCACGGCGAAAAATCCGTGGTCGTAATCCCCGCATTTTCGCTCCAACGAAGTCTCGACCTCCTGCTCGATGTATTTTGTGCAATTCACTATCGGAGAGCGGAAGTTGGTCTTAATAAAGCAGATGTCCCACTAATCATAGTACATTCAAGTCTCTCTTGGAATTTTGCTCAAGAATATCGGGGCTTCTTCTTCGGAGAAGCCAAGGGCGGAGCGTTCTTCAACCAAGATTCGCTCCTTATTCGTTCGATTCGTGACGCCGGGGATGACGAATACGGAGTCATTCATGACCTTATTCCCCACGGCAAAGCCAAAGTCATCTCACGACATGACGAATTCAATGATGAGATCTCTACAGAAGTACTCTGGGGTAAAGCTACGGGACCTTATGGTCGCCCGACTGTAATCATCTGCGGAAGTGGCATGACACTAGCCGGCCCCGTCACCGAACTCATGGCAGAATACCTGACCAAAGAAGAAGCGACTTTCGTACTCTGCGGATATGTCCCCACCCGCTCGCCTGGGAGTCAACTCCGTCAGATTTGGCCACTGCCCATGACCGAGCGTGCAGCTCGCGCAGTCAAAATTCCTAAGGATCCACAATCCAATCGACCTGCCAGCGCCATCGCAGGCGATGCCATCAAATGCGGCTACGAATCACTTTCAGAATTCTACTCGGGCCACGCCGATGGAGCTTCAATCATCCGTTATGTATTAGGAGAAAAAACCGAGCGAGCATCTGAAACGCGAGGCATCTTCCTCGTACATGGTGATCATTCAGCGCGGGAAGAACTTAAACAACTCATCGGTGAAACCTGCTCCAAGTTTGGAACCAAGTCCCCAGCCATCTTTTGTCCGAACCCACATGGTGCCTGGTTTAACTGTGAATTAGGCCAATTTGAATCAAAGCCGCCATCAACTCTAAGCATAAATGCCTCAACAGACGTCATAGATATTCCAAAGGAATGGCATGCGCATACTGAAGTTGAGGAACACTTCGTCCTTACACCTGGACTACCTAAGGTCGTCGAAATCGAAACCTGCGTGGTGTTGAATAAGTCAATGGACATCGAGGAAATCAATGGCCTCCTTAAAGGTGCATTTGACTTCGCCTCTCCTGAGATTCGGGAAAACGGCATGAAACTTCGACTGGGGCGTGACGGCGAAATTCAGTCATCAATATTAATCCAAGCCGACCAGATTGGCCATAGCCTCATCAAGATTTCCGCTGAGACCAAATTACGGCANGTTAGCCATCTTGCAGATGTCGCAGATGTCGCATTCGACTGGCGGCGATTACTCAATGTACTTGGGGTGCCCAAAGAACTTTATTATGCTGGCGTGCGCTGGTGCCAAACTGAGGCTGAAGTAGAGCGACTACTGGCTATTTGCGCCCCTACGGTCTATGGGAAAAAGCAGCGGCGCCAACCAGTACTCATCCTTCAAGCCGAGACACTTACTAATGACGAACTACAGGCTATCGAACGCCTGCTGACCCCCGCTGTTGTAATTGGCGTCGTCCATGAACAGTTTATACCAAAAATAAATGATTCCCTAGGGCTGCAGAGAGAATTCGCCATCAGCAAAACAAACCCGATTTATCTACCCATCAAATTCGTAACGGGCGCTAAAAAAATCTTTTCGGAATCAACAGGTGTCGATTTGGAAAAGCTTTCGGAAATCGTGAATGTTGACACCTACATCGTCAATGCCCGGGAGCCGCAAATGTCTAGCAGTGGCATCTCCTCTCCATTGACTAGTATCCCGGCCGAAGTGGCCCCGTCCAATACCCCTAAAATTCCCCAGCAGACCCAGAAACCCGAATCTAAAAATAAGTATGCAGACCTACCTTACTCGCGCTTTACTAGCGTAATCGTTGGCGAGAAGTTTAAGGGCTCCGTGGAATACGTAAGACTCCGCAAGGACAGTGGCACTCCAAGCTTCTGCCTGATTCGGCTGACGGAACCAGATCTTGTGGGGATGCTTCATTCCTCCCAAATGCTTTCTGGTTTCTCTTGCTCCGCTGGCGACCAAATCGAGGTTACCATCCGTCAAGTTGATCCGGATAAGCGTGAGATTTACTTCACCCAACGGAACCTGCACCTACCAACGCAAGAATTCCTGCAAGGCCTTAAGAGCAAAAAGCCATATTCTGTCGAATCAATCGCCGCACTGCTCGGAGGCAAAGTCACACTGGAAGCGGCCATCAAAGCTGCCAACAAATCACTCCTCCTGCAGTCCAAGCCCCATGGAAACCCCAAGGATCTTGAGGTCCTCGACGCAGCAACTGCCATTGATACTTTCAATCGACTGGTTCAGGCATTTGGTCTAATCGAAATTTCTTTCATCGCCTCACCCGAACCCGTCAAAAACGTCACCTATGGAGATGTCGCTGCTGAACTGGGTTACACCCTGGAGGACATCATTAATGCCGCAGGACACATGATTGGTGATACCAATACATATCATCTAGGCATATCCGTACTACCTGCTGGCTTCACGCCAAACGAGAACTCCGCCTTCCCCATAGAGCATCAAGAAGCCTTTGTGCGGGAGTGCCGAGAACGAGCGGAGAAAAACTGGGGCAAGCCGCTCGACATTGAGGCAGCTTTCAAGCTAGATTGCCTCAGCCTCGGTAGCCTAGCCCCCGCCATGGGTATCACCGAAGCCGAGCTCCTAAGCCTTCTGACGGATAAGGGTATCCAGCCTAAGGTACAAGTCGTGTTGACCTCTCAAGACATTGCCAAACTAAAGGGTTAAAGGTATATTATACTAACCATTCTGGAAGAGGGCCTTCCCCACCCAGCTGCTGCGTCAGCCTCCTTATTCGTCATGCCTCGGGTAGGGACGTGATTACCATCACGTCCGCTGGCAACGGCTACGCACGAGCACCCACATCGCCCACCTTCACCGCGTCACCCCCCCAAGACTGAGATGGTGAAGGACCTGGAGTGCTCGCGGTCGTCTTACCTAAAGCCTAAACCATTAACTTATAGGGGACCGATAAGGTCCCCTTTTTTTGTATTCAGATTATGAGAAAGCTCGTGACTCGAATTATCACTTTTGGACAATTCTACCGACAGGACATACATCCTAGCACTAGCGCAAAGTATTGCCAAAGACCAAATAGTTTAGTCTTATTAAAATTACTCTAGAAACACTAAATAAACAGGCAAAGAGCAATTTAGTGCTAAAGCTTAATGTTTAAACATTAAAAATGTGGCAAACAAACTGAGAATAATAATTCTTAAAGCCAATTCCATGCCTGAACTAGACATACCTAAAGAGCACTCTTGGGGTAGATTTAACAATCTACTTTTCCCCCTTATAATCGCATTAAACCTCGCACTTATCTTGTACCTAATAATTGGCCTAAAAGATTATGATGAAATGAAACGCGAGCTAGTAGACAAATCTACTTTGGTCCAAGAGGCCACTACCCTTCGTTTCGAGATTTCGACTTTAAAATCAGAATACGCCTCACTTGAAACAGCTCGCAAGGAACTCTCGGCGGTTCAGTCCAAGCTGCTCGAAGCCAAAAGCACCATCGCCAAAGCCGAAGCAGTTAACCTGAGCCTAGACGCATTACGGAATGAAGAGTCGTCTCTTAACGCCCGACTCGCAGAAAGCAGAAAAAGCATCAACAATCTCATCGAAAGCCGCGGCAAATTGACGGAGGCCGAAAAAGCCTCTGATCAAAAGATTGCCCGCGCCGCCGCTGCCGCAGAAGAACTCACCTTAACCCAAGCAAAATTGAGCAAGGCGCTCTCTGAGCTCCAAAAAACTCAGTCAAGTCTCGAAGAAATCGCGAAAGCAAAAGCGCTTCTTGATGCCATCAACGCCGAACTACTCATAAAGAAATCCGAGCTCACGGCAGTACGCGACGAACTAACGGCACAAACAAAAGCCAGAACCGAAGCAGCCACAGAACTTGCAGTCATTGCAAAGAAAAAGTTTGACCTTCAAAGCCTAGATGAGGCCCGCGCAGAACACGTGAGGCTGGTGACAGAGCGAGCCTCACTCAAGTCGGAGATTGCACAGATCTCGGGACAAAAAGATGCAACTCAAAAAGAACTAGATGCACTCTCGAAAACCCTAGGTCAGGCACAAGGCCAAGCCAGGATTCTATCCACCCAGAAGGCCGACCTAGAGTCGGAAATCGCCGCCCTGCGCGCAGCAATCAACAAAATAAAATGAACTACTCATTCCTGATTCAGGCCGGGCTATGGGGGACATCCTCCGTCCTCTCAGCCCTGGCAGTAACTCAGTACCTTAACTTTAGGCGAAAAGAGAAGAACCTACCTGCTGCCTGCGAGTTTGAGGCACTCGAGACAGAGCTAGCACTTCGACGCTCCCAGCTCAGAGAAGCCAACGAGACAATCGGACGGGCGCAAATCGTACTCACCCACGCCGAAGAGACACGCAAATGGATTGCAGAACAGAAAGCTGAACTCACAAGGATAGAGGCTGACCGCAAAACCCAAGAAGGGCTTAGAGCCGAGGCTGCCACTCAGCAGGCAAAACTAACTGCCCTCTTATCTGAATTGGGACGGGCAAATAGGGATATCGCAACTGAAGAAGCTAAAGTTGCTAATCTTCTTTCACAGAAGGCAGAGCAAAAGGCTAACCTGGATGAACTTCAATCTCGGTTCGAGAAGCTAGAACAAACAATCACTGACCGGACTCTTCATCTTAATGCCACTGTTAACGACATTAACCTCCGAGAAATTGACTTAAAACGCCTTATATCAATACACGAAGTAACAGAGAAAACTCTCACTAAAGCCAAGGCTACATTTGAAACGACACTCACCTCTATCGATGAAGCCAAGCGTAAACTGGCAGATACTGAAACTAGAACTTTTGAACTAGAACAAAAAATCGAGCGCTTAAAGAAGGAAATCGACAGTCTTGAGATCTGGAAAAACACGCTGACTGCGCTTCTTCAGAAGATTGAAACTGACCTCAAACGAGTGCATCCGCAGGCAACGGGAGAAGATCGCTATCATGACCTATGGGAACCAGTCGCCTTCGAGGAACTCCCGGCAAGGCATATCGCCAAGCCTAGGGCTCGAGAAGAAGAACGCCTGGCCCTAGAAAAGACTTCTGCCTACCTCGAGTCCCATAGCCTACAATACCCCAAACGTGTACTGAACGCTTTCCATACTGCACTAAAGACTGCCGATATGTCACCACTGGTAGTGTTGGCAGGCATCTCTGGCACCGGCAAATCCTTGCTGCCTAAGCGATACTCTGAAGCCATGGGCATCCATATGATTTCCCTAGCAGTTCAACCCCGCTGGGACAGCCCCCAGGACCTTTTCGGCTTCTTTAACCACCTCGAAGGAAGATATAAGGCGACTGAACTGGCCAGGGCTATGGTACAGTTTGAACGTTATAATCGAAACGACTGGAAACTACCAGATGGATGGGAGCACGCCCGGGATGACCGCATGCTTCTCGTCTTGCTGGACGAAATGAACCTTGCCCGCGTTGAATACTATTTCTCAGAATTCCTGAGCAAGTTGGAAACCAGGCGGTCCATACTCAAGGACGAAAATAATCCGTTAAGCCGAGCCGCAGTTGAGATTGCGCTAGACACAGGGAGCCTGCAGGAGGGAGAACATAACATACGACTATACCCGGGACGAAACATACTCTTCACCGGAACAATGAACGAAGACGAATCGACGCAAAGTCTTTCGGATAAAGTTCTCGATCGTGCCTGCGTGCTCCGTTTCGGGCGGCCCGCGAAGATGGCATCAGCAATCGAAAGAGAACCTGAACAGCCAGAAGCCCGAGGACTCGCATATGACACCTGGAGGCTTTGGTGTGAAAACGACCTAAGCGACTCCGACGAACGGAAAGTCAACCAATGGATTGGCGAGCTTAATGACGCCATGGAGATGATTGGAAAACCCTTCGCGCATCGCGTACATCAGGCCATACTTGCTTACGCAGGCAACTATCCTCGTGATAATAACCGCATCAACCTGGCGATGGCAGATCAGATTGAGCAACGTATCATGCCCAAATTGAGAGGCATAGAACTCGAAGGAAACCAAGATGCACTTGATGCGGTCAAAAAAGTCATCGCTCAGGCAAATGACACCGCGCTCATGAAAGCGTTTGAATCGGCAGCCGAGCATCACTCGGGTACATTCCTCTGGCGAGGTTTAGATCGCACGAAGGAATGAGCCAAGTCGGCGCCATCTTCTTCGATGACCCCTGGGGATTTCTGCTATCCGACGGTAGCCGACCTGCGAGCACTGCAACTCTAGATGGCGCAGGCACGCCGCGTTCACTTACTACATTAAGCTCAAAGCCTCCTAGATGGATCGATGGTGCCGGCCTTTCCCCGAAGGCGAGCTTAGCTTTCCGCTGGAACGGGCAGGACTACCAAGCCTGGCATGTGCCCTGCAGCAATACGGCCAAGGAGGGCAAATATGATCTCGACCTCCGTTGGACCATCAATGGAGAGGAACCAAATCATATTAGGCAACTTGGGCTGCTTCACAGACCGCCTGAAGATGCGGAAAAGCACCAGCCTGAAGCCCTCCGTCAGGACTCGCTAATCAACTGGATGGTTCATTCCTTCCAGGAGTTGGGCCACACCGAGGCGACCGAGGATGATTCCGATATCCGTACGATGATTCGACGAACTTGGAAAAAGGCACAGGCAATCTGGATTGAACCTAAGTCTTGCGAACCCCGCATGGAGCTTATTATCAAGATGGCCCAAGACCGGCACCTCATCCGTGCTTTGCATGCCATCGGAGAATCGCCTCGGCGAATCCTTATTCGAGTCCGCGAATCGACGCCAGTCGGACGCGTCCAAGAGATGGACGCAGCATGCATAAGGCACTACGCCAAGCTTCCTGGAAATTCACCTGCCCAGAAGGCTGGCCCTCGCCAAACGCTCCTCGCGGTACAACGGCGCCCGTCGTTTGACACACTTGAAAATAAGGTAGCAGCTTGGACCATGGCAGCGCTACAGAAGCGGGCCGAATCTTGGCGACGCAAACAGACTAAAGTCGCCCTCGCTGGAACACGTGCCCGCAACGTCGCCCAACTAGCGAAAGAGACCCAACTACTCCTCAATTCCGAGAACCTTTGCGACATCAGGTACACGAGCCTCATCCATCCAGCCAGCGCCAACTACCCCCTGACTATGGAGACGCGGTACAAGACCACCTACAAGGCCTACCGCGAACTCCTACGATACCAGAAAATCAAGGATGACGCATGGACCTGGCGCAGGCCACTATGGTCCGAGACGGTCGGGCAGTTGGTTAATTGCTGCCTGCTTCGGCTCTGGCCAGAAGCAATCCTAAGCACACCCTTCTATCGGAAGGAAGCCGACCGCGGCCGATGGCTGGCAGCGCAAGCCTCCGCTGGACCATTCAAGACCCCGTGGGGTCAGGCTTATCTTATAGACAGCCATGACCTGGAATCCTCCAACCAGGAGACGGTGCGCAGGCTGTTGGACGTCGAAAATACTCCGCTGTCCAGCATTGGGGCAACCGGCTGCGACCAGGCCCTATGGTGGCCAGAAAAATCAGCTATCTTACCAATCTGGGCGACCATCTGGACAGATGACACAAACACTTGGCAATCTTCATTACCCCGCGCAGGACAGGCCTTGGTGCGGTATGCATCTCAACCGAACACAGCCCTTAAACGTGTCGGCGGCCTTATCATTACTGCCCACGTGCAAGCTGATCGGGCCACGATGCATTCCGATCATTCATCAGGAAAATACATCCATGGCCTACGCCTGCCAATGAGCGCCGGCATGCTTGCACCTGAAGACTTCTCACAAGTAATCAACTTACTCGGCAAATCGCTCATCGCAGCAACGGAGGTACTTTTAAGATGAACGAATTCGGCCTAGGTCTAGATTTCCTCGGCGCCAAACCATGGTCGGCAGTCGTAATTCCTGGACGCAGGATTGAACGTCCCAAAGCATTTCAAACTGGGCTGCCTACGGTGCTATTGCCCTTGCAACGAGGCGAAAGGCCGCCCACCGGATCGGTCGCCGACGAACATCGTCGAGGTCGTGCTTTAGCATGGCCCCCCGAGGCCCAAGTGCCTCCGCTCGGAAATCCAGCAAACGGCTCTGGGCGCATCCCGTTCTGTGCACCCTTCGAGATGCTATGTCAGGGAGAAAAGGAATGGGGGAAACTAACCGACCAACAGTTAACATGGAAGCCTGATGGTACGACCGAAGTCTCCCTAAGCGCGACCAAGCTCATTGCCCAAGAAGTCGATGCTTTCGCCAAGGCAGGCCAAAAAACTGGGTTGGCAGTACCCGATGCACTTGGCGTCGGAGGCCAGCAGGCGATTCTTTCTGCTGTCCGAGTATCGAACCTCGTGCTGATACCTCGATCAATTGCTGCCGTGATTGGATACTGCAGAGCCAGTGAAGCCTCCTTACCAAAAGGACATATTACTGTCGTAGACACCTGCTTCGGCGCCTGGTCTATCGCCAAAGTTCCTGTGGACAGCAGAGAAGGACCAGATGGAAAGGACTGGAATGTGCCAGTCAGCGACAACCGCCTACGTCGAAATAAACTAGGACCGACTGGCTGGAGCATCCTTCGAAAGGCCTTAGGTACGCCGCTGTCACAAACTTTAACTACTGGATGGGCGACAGACATACTTACGGGGAAAACTAAACTAAACGCTTCCAGCACCGAAGTCCCGCTCCGCCTGAATGAAGCTTCGTACTCATGGCAATCTCCGCTTATCGGCGAAAGCTCGCTCATGAAGTCGCTCGAAGAGATATCCCATCAAGACGACAACATCACCTGCGAAAGCCCCTATAAACGTAACCTCGGGCTTATAGTTATCGGGCCGTTGGCCAAGACTCGCTTTGACGCGTCCAGCCTAACCCAGCTAATTCAGTTGCGACTTGGCTTGGAACTAATTGAAACTGAAGAGAGCAGCGTCGCATCCGGTGCAGCCTGGGCAGCTGCTGCCACCGTAAACGACTGGCCGACATGGCTGGAACAGCTGGAGGCACTTGAGATTCACTATGTCGGCCCTGATAATCTCGGGAACCAGGCAAATCAATGGATGGAAGTTCTCCCCAGCATGCTTGTCGATGCTGGCAGAGAATACAGAAATCCAAAATCCATCACCGGCGTCAAACTTCGAGCTGGCAGCGACATAGTACGCATGTGCCTCAGACGGCCTAATTCTGCCGAAGAAGCATGGTCATATCGAGAAATCAGCACCAAGCCTGGCAAGCAACATCGAGATGACGTACCTCTCCAAATTAATGTGTGCGCAAGGCCCGGACAAGGGTTCGCTGAAGTGACGGTTTCATCTATAACCGATGGTCTCTTCCAGAGCGTCCTCGACTGGGAGAACATGCAGAAGACAGGGAAACCGCCCGAGCTGCCTAAGGGCTACATCGAGAGAGCGGTAGAACTGAAAGCAGCACCAGAACTCTGGAGCAACTGCCGAGACGATATGATGAAACTACGGAAATGGCTCCATGACGGCGAGAAGGAAGATGACATCATTGAGGCATGTAAGTCTTTGGTTCGGCGGCTTAACAAGACGCTCTCCGCAGAGAACTATCAGAGAAGTTACGCAAGGGTGGTTAACCCCAACCAGTTTGCACTCTACACCCCGATGGGCAGGGAAATCAGCCCGACTGGACCGCAGGCCTCAGAGGCAGCCAGCCTCATTGAACACCTAAAGGCGGCGATGCTTAAATGGATTCGACTTAATCAGCATGCGAACAGAGGAGAAAAATGGATCAAAAAAACAGCTGGATGGCTCTATCTCGGCTGTCCGTCTGAATTTACCAATGACGCAATGCGCGACATCACCGGACACCATATAGCCGTCGAAGAGGTACACCTACACATCGTAGGCCTATGCATTGATTCAGACGCCGAATGCATCGAATTTTTTAATTCGTTCACCCGAAAGATGCATGATTCAACGGCACCAAATAATTGGATGAAGGCCCTAAGAAATCTCATTAAGCTAAACGAGGATTCGCTAAAGACAGTCCACGAGAATTTAGTTGAGGAAATGTTCGCACAGTCGGTCAATAAACTTGCATGGGCCTATGAAAAACGCCGTCCACAAATCACCTTTAACACACTTGAAGCCTTATTTTTCCTGCTGAAGTTCCGCAGATACCATAGATCATTTATGACGAAAGGCAGCGCCCTACATAAACGCGTTAATGACCTATGCCAGCGCATCCAGAGAGATACGCCAACCCTCAAAACAAAACTCCTGACCGAAAAGTTCGTCACATTTCTCAACTGGGAAGGCAATAACGACGGACTGGGTGACGTGCTGCAAGGAGATGACGACTAGGCGAGCATCCATCTGATACAGAAAACCTGAGACGTCGTCTCCCTCGGCCTTAGTTTATGCTTACTGGACATAATAATAGCATTAGACTTCTCCCTGAGAAGGTCGACCTGAGCCATGTACCGTTCACGTTCCCTCAGCATCTGCACACGAACATCCTCCCTGCTCTCGTTCAAATCGATTTCCTTAGCAAAGTCGGTACAGTCGGCAATCTGCTTAGAAAGTACGGCAAGTTTATCTCGTAGTTCATTGTAATGCGACATGAACTTGGCCTCCTGGTCGGTCGTCCACGCCTGTACTTTTGCAAACTCCTCCTGCATACACTTCTTATTTCTTTCGTCGAGGCTCCTCTTTAAAGACGCAGCCAGGACGGAGTCAGCCTGGTCTAACTTCAAAGCAACATCGGCAGTCATACTACCATCCAGCCTCAGCACGGAAGCCTTTAAATCGAAAAGCATCCTCGGCAAATCGTCAGGAAGGACATCCCCGGAATCAAGACAGGCCACTAACAACAGATGATCTTCCCCCGCATTACCGGGATAATCAAAGGATAGTTTCGAAAGACGCAACCATCCTGATTTCCCACGAAAAGAGAGAAGTCCTGAGAACTGTCGATCACGCCCAGATAGGTCAAATGAGAGACAGGCGACAGGCACGTCCATGCCCAACCCCCGTGCGATAACCTCGCCGGCCAAAGGGTGACCGATTCGATAAGGGTGCACCATTGAACCAGGATCCTTGCTCAACTCATAGATTCCATCTTGAACAGCATTCGGCCCCAGCATGGGTTGCTTGAGATGAAACCTGTACTTCTCATCATCGAAGTCAGCAAAATCCCTAAGCACATATCGCGTAAGCACCCAGAGCTTACGGGCGACTGCATCTAGAGAACGGGCGGCATCAATTCGGACCTTATCAATAACAGATTGATCAAAATGACTCAGAAGGTCGACTTCGGCCTGCCGCCTGGCAGCGTCGATTTGTTGCTGATTCTCATCTTCGAGTTTCCGAAATGCATCAGCAATTTCGTCAGGTCTCCTGCATTCCTGAATAATCTGCATCACTCTACGCTCAAAGCCAACACCTGCGGCATCGACTCGACCAAGAACTTCGTCAGAGGCACCAAAAACCCCATTAAAAACTTGGAATTTTTCCTGCAAAAGTTCGTACACACGCTGGTCAGCTGCATTAGACTTGTTTACGAAATTGACCACGACCACGTCGCATTTCTGACCGTAACGATGGCAACGGCCGATTCTTTGTTCGATACGCTGCGGATTCCAAGGGAGATCATAGTTAATAACCAAGTTACAGAACTGAAGATTGATCCCTTCTGCTGCGGCTTCGGTCGCAATCATGATATCAGCAGTATTTCTAAAGTAGTCGACAAGCGCAGCACGCATATCCGCAGTCTTTGAGCCGGAGGTCTTACCTGGATTCTCCTCAATCCATTTGGCATAAATCTGCCTTGAGAGATCGTCGGAGTTTGAACCGTTAAAGAGTACGACTCTTCCCTTGTACTCCGACTGCTCCAGCTCAGTTAGGATATAGGATTGAGTGCGTTTCGACTCCGTAAAGATGATGGCTTTCTTATGGATAGACCCCTGCCCTTCTTGAGCCTTTGCGGCGGCATCAAACCCAGCCTTAAGTGCTTCAAGAAGTACCTTGCCTTTGGAATTCCTGCTCACGGAACCAGCAAGTTGTGCGTACTCCTTTAGCTGCTCGAGCTCTGCCTTAGCCTCAGCCACCTCTGAAGTACTTAATATTGGATGTTGCCGCCCATCACCCTCATCATCGTCATCACCTTCGTCCCACTCATCGATGATTTCCGGCAATTCATCGATATCCTCAGCCAATGCAGCAGGCAATGCTGACTCACCCTCGCCCTTGGCAATAGTCTCCGACAATGATTCACAAAGCCCCTCCAAAGTATGAGCTATGGCAAAACTCGATGAGGCAAGAAGCTTGCGGAGCACCATAGTCATCAATGCTCTCTGCCTATCCGGCAAAGCATATAGCCTAGGTCTACGCAGGTATTCGTCTACCATCCCATACAGTCTGACTTCGTCAGGATTTGGCTCGAAATCTTGAACCAAAGCTAGCCGATTCGTGAACTTTACGAACTGACGCACATCCCTTCGAAGTGTCCGCTTGCATACGCTGAGAAGGCGCCCCCGAAGCTCTTCCTGAACTTCGGTCGTCATAGCACCCCTGGCATAGCGCTCCCTGAAGCCTTCGACAGAACCAAACTGATACTCATCAATTATACTAACTAGGCCGTAGAGCTCGAGGAGTGAATTCTGGAGAGGAGTAGCTGTCAGTAACACCTTGAAATAAGGCTCGATCGCCTTCTTGATACGACGCGCCTGCTTGTTGTTGGATTTATATACATTGCGTAGACGATGAGCCTCATCAACAACAACCATATCCCAGAAACTAGGCCCGCCATTCTGCGGATTGATGTAGAACTCGTTCTTCGCGGCAAAATTATAGGAGACAATGATGATAGCGTCCTGACGGAATGGGTTGAAGTTACCCTGCTGAGCCTGAATCCGGATATCCTTGTTCTCCAGAATGACCGACTTTAGGTGAAACTTATCCATTAATTCCGAACTCCATTGCTTCCTGAGGTTAGCTGGAACGATAACCAACAGACGACGTTTACGCTCCGCCCACTTCTGGGCCAATAATAGGCCAGCCTCGATTGTCTTACCAAGGCCAACTTCATCCGCGAGTATAGCACCCGCAGCGATAGGAGACCGAACTGCAAACATGGCAGCAGCAACCTGGTGAGGATTCAAGTCAACCTTGGCATCGCTCAAGGCCCGGGCAAAGGTTTCGGGAGTCCCGATTTCGGCCCTGCGCTCCAACTCCATGGCCAAGAGCTTTGCATGATATTGGGTGCTCATCCTGCAATACATCCATTAAAAATTACACCCTAGGTCAACTGCTTGCGCTTCAAAGAGTAGCAAAACTATCCAAACAGCTAAAAACTACACAGCAAGTCCACCAAAGCACCCTACTAAACCCAAAAATAAGTGACTAGGAAAGCATGGCCAAGTTTCCCAAATAAGAGTCCAAGGTAGGGAGGCTACTGCGTTAGCCTCCTTGTTTTCGAACGGTCTTCACGAACCGAAGCGGGTTTCGAAGTCGAGGAGGGTTTGGGTGAGCCAGGGGTAGTAGGGGGTGGTGCGGACGAGGGTCTCGGTTCTGATGTCAGAGGGGATCCCGTACAGGGGCTGGGCGATGGAGCCGGTAATGGCGGCGAGGGTATCGGCGTCGCCGCGAATCGAACACGCGGCCCGAATGGCTTGCTCAAAACTGCCGCTCTCAGTCGCCAAGGTGATGCATTCAGGCACGCACCCTTGGCAGGTTTCATTATAAGAATGATGCTCCCTAATGAAGGACAAGGTTGGCAAGTGAGAATAAAAACGCTGGGCGGCTTGGCGGACGGCGGCGGGGTCACGGGTTTGACGAGCGACCCAAATACATAGGGCGGTGCATTGAGCCCCCTTAATTCCCTCCGGATGTCCATGCGACGGTTGNGCGGTAGCGAGNGCCAATGCAAGCACCTCGGCTTCATCGCG
>TBL_comb48_EPIDRAFT_1001312_pt1 | contig 18494 bp, 11 predicted proteins | sample TroBogEpilimnion_37_FD_10681 | JGI IMG/M metagenome (IMG submission 10681)
AGAGACCCTCAAGCCGCAGGCTGAGGTCGCTGATGCGCCTGCCATCACATCTGTGCCCAGCCTCAATCTTCTCAGTCGCGATCCCTCGTATGCCTATGAAGCCAAGGCCGACGGCACCTTCCGCATCACCCTCAGCGACAACTTCAACTCCACACTTCCGTTTGAACTGCGCATTCTCAAAGAAGCGCCCAAACCCGCACCCCTGATCGCCATCAATGCGCTCCTGCCTGGAGCCAAGACCAAGGGCGGCGAGGTCGGCAGCGCCAATGTCCCGCGCGGAGGCATCGCCGCGCTCGAAATCATTGCCCCCAATCGCAACGCCCTGAGCGAAGCCATTGAACTCAAGGCCGAGAAACTTCCCGCAGGCGTCACCTGCCTCGGCGGCTTCATCGGCAAAGGCCAGTCCATGGGCTACATCGCGTTCCAAGCGAGCGCGGATGCCCCTGTCGGAGCCACCATCCTCAGCGGCATTCCGCAGAGCCGCTACGTGAGTTTCGCCGTGGCAGACGCCACCAAGGACAACGTCCTCTACCGCACCACCGGCGCACCCGCACTCGGCGTCAGCACCCAGCCCGTTCCTGCATCAGTTCAGACGGAGAAGACCGACATTCTCGAAGTCGCCCCAGACGCCAAACTTGAAATTGCCCTCAAAGTCACCCGTCACGCCGACTTCACCGAAGCTCTCAAGCTCAAAGCCCTCGGCCTCATCGACGCCGCCAAAGCTCCTGAAGCCGACATCCCCGCCAAAGCCGTCGCAGGCAAATTCACGCTTGATCTGAAAACGCTCAAACTCGCGCCCGGAGACTACGGCTTCATCCTCCAAGGCCCGGCAAAAATGAAATTCCGCCGTGGGGTCGAAGAACTCAACTCCGCCGAAGCCGATGCCAAAAAAACGGCTGAAGCGCAGGCCGCAGCCAAAAAGCAGCTCGATACCGCCAACGCCGACGCAACGCCGCAAAAAGCCGAACTCGTCAAAGTCGCCACCGCCGCGCTCAAGACGGCTGACACTGCCAAAACCGCCGCCGACAAGGTCGTCAAAGACCTCGCTGCGAAGTCCGCCGCCAAAGAAGCCACCTTCATTGTCTATTCCAATCCCATCCGCATCCGCGTCAAAGAGCCCGCCAAAAAATGAGAATCATCATCCCATTCGTCATTTTGCATTCGTCATTCGTCATTGCGGCGGCGCCGGCTCCCATTGACTACGACCAACAGGTTCGTCCCTTCTTGAAGGACAACTGCATCGCCTGCCATAACAAGACCACCACCAAGGGCGGTCTTAACATGGAGACACCCGAGCTCATGGCCAAGGGCGGCGAGAGCGACAAAGGCATCATTCCCGGCAAAGGCGCTGAGAGCGTCATGTATCAGGCCGCAGCGCATACCTGGGACTCCGAGATGCCGCCAAAGGGCAACAAGGTCGGCGCGGTGAATCTCACGCCCGAGCAGCTCGCTCTCTTCAAAGCGTGGATCGATCAAGGCGCGAAAGCTTCACCCAAAAAAGTGCAGATCATCGCATGGGAGCCGCTTCCTGCGGGCTTGCAGTCCATTTATGCTATCGCCGTCGCACCTCAGGGCGACTTTGCTGCAGCGGCTCGTGCAAACCAGATCAGCATCTACCACCTGCCTACTCAGAGTCTTGTCACCAAGCTCACGGACGAAACCCTGCTCAAAACCGGTCTCTACAAGCAGCCCGGCGTCGCCCATCGCGATCTTGTGCAGTCCTTGGCTTTCAGTCCGGACGGCACACGCCTTGCCACCGGCAGCTTTCGCGAAGTGAAACTCTGGAAGCGCAACGCTCCCGCAACTCCCACCTTCGCCCCTTCGGCCAAATTCACCGCAACTCAGGAAGCGGACAACTCCATCAAGTTGACCGAAACCGCCGGTGGCAAGCTCATTGCTATCATCAAATCCGACCTTGCCGCCGAGCAGGCCCTGGCACAGCACAGCCTCACCGCTGTGCGTGCTGCTTTGGAAGTAACCTATCAGAATGAGGCCATCAAAAAAGCCGAGACCGACGCCACCGAGCAGACCACTCGTTTGAAGAAAGCCAACGAACTCGCCGAAGTGGCCAAAAAAGCGCTCGAAGACAAGAAGAAGGACATCAAGCCCAAGGAAGATGCCAAAGTCGCAGCCGAGAAAGCCGCCAAAGAAATCGCGGATGAAGTGGCCAAAGCCAGCGCTGGCAGGCCGGATGATGTTCTGGCTCAAAAGCAGGCTGCTGCACAGGCCAGTCTTGCCAAAGCCACAACCGACCTTGCTCAGGCTCAGGCAGCTCTCCAACGTGCCGAAGCGGTCATGGCGACCGCTGCCGCTGAAATCAAACTTGCTGCCACCAGCGATGCAAAAAAGGCGGCAGCTTTGACCGAGCTTGTGGAACTCGCGAAAACGGGCCTCGAAGAGAAACGGAAGGCTCTCAAGTCCATAGAAGGAGTCAAAGCCGCTGCTGACTTGACTGCGAAAGAAGTCGCCGGACAAATGGCGACGCTGCCGAAAGGCAAAACGGATGACGGCTTGGCCAAAAAGAACACCGAAGCGCAGGAAAAGGCCACCAAGGCAGCGGCGGATCTCAAACTCGCGCAGGAAGCTTTGACCCGTGCCGAAGCCGCCATCACCGACACGGCGAACGAAATCAAACTCGTCACCGAAAATGAAAAGAAGGCCAAGCAGACCGTCCTTGATGCCAAGGCACGTCTCGAAGTGGTGAAGAAGGCGGCGGAGAAAGCGAATGCAGATCGAGATCTGATTGCCAAAGCACTCACCACGGGCCTCAAAAAGGCCAAGTCCCTCCAGTTCTCTGCGAATGGCCTCGAACTCATCGCCGAACAGGACAGCGGTCCGCCGCTCGCTTGGAGCACCGTGAATGGCAAACCTGTCGCACCGGGCAGCTCCAGTGCGACATGGGCCCTCGAACGCACCTTTGGCACCGGCGATGGCAATTCCCTCATTACTGACCGCGCCAACAGCCTTGCCTTCAGCCCCGACGGCAAAACACTCGCCATCGGCAGCGGCGAGCCTTCTCGCAGCGGTGACATCACCCTGTGGGACCTGGCCACAGGAAAGCTGACCACGAACTATGCCGAACGCCATCTCGACAGCATCTTCGCGCTCGACTTCTCGCCCGATGGTAAGCTCCTCGCCTCCGGCGGCGCAGACAAAGCGGTGCGCATCACCGACCTGAGCACCGGCAAAGTCGTGAAAGTTTTTGAAGGCCACACGCATCATGTGCTCGGAGTTTCATGGCGTGCCGATGGCCGCCTGCTGGCTAGCAGTGGCGCAGACAACGTGGTCAAAGTCTGGGACTGGACCACCGGCGACCGCCGCAAGAGCGTCGATGGTTGGGACAAAGAAGTCACCGGCATCCACTACCTCGGTGCCGCCGATCAGATCGCTACCAGCGCAGGCGACAACAAACTTCGTCTCATCACCAGCGACGGTGGTGAAGTGAAACAACTCGCTGGTGCCACCGCTTTCCTCCAGTCCCTCGCCACCACCAAATCTGGCGATCTCGTTCTCGGCGGCGATCAAGACGGCAACCTGCGTGAATGGGATGTCGCCACCGCGAAGGAAATCGCTGTCTTCAAGCCCTAATGGGCGTCGCATTCTGAACGTTGAGTGAAGCCCAGAGAAAGGATGCGGAACGCGCTGCGTTTGCATGCTGTATCCAATCCCCTACCCAACCACCATGCGCCGCTTCCATACCCTCCTCATTCCTGTCCTTGCCGCAGTTCTGCTTGTCCCCAATCTGAGCAAAGCCGAAATCGCTGTGAAAACAGGTGAGAAGATCGCCTTCCTTGGCGATTCCATCACCGCAGGCGGCTGGGGCAATCCAGCGGGCTATGTCCGGCTCGTGATCGCTGGGCTGGAAGCCAATGGCATCAAAGCCGAGGCCGTTCCGGCAGGTATCAGTGGTCATAAATCCGATCAGATGCTCGCACGCCTGGACAAAGACGTTCTGAGCAAAAAACCGCAGTGGATGACGCTGAGCTGCGGCGTGAACGATGTCTGGCACGGTCCGCGTGGCGTGCCCCTCGATGATGCCATGGCAAAGAGCGGCACTTACGATGACAAGGTGGCCACCCGTGGCACCTACAAGAAGAACATCACTGCCATCATCGATCAGGCGCAGGCCGCAGGCGTGAAGCCGGTGATGCTGACGGCGACGGTGATTCAGGAAAAACTCGACAGCAAAGAGAACGGTCTGATTGCGCCCTACAACGCCTTCCTCCGTGAGCTCGCGAAGGAAAAGAAAATTCCGCTCGCAGATCTGAACGCAATGTTTCAGGAACGCATCAAGGCCGAAAACAAGCCGAACGAAAAAGTGCTCACCAGCGATGGCGTCCACATGAATGTCGAAGGCAACAAGCTCATGGCCATCGGCGTGCTGCAGGCTCTGGGCCTCAATACCGCCGAACTCGACAAAGCCAAAGCCTCCTGGCCGCCGCTCGAAGCCGCTGGCATCATGGCGGCGCAGAAGGCTGCCGAGGCGAAAGCCAAAGCTGCGGCAGAAAAGAAAGCCAAGGCTGAAGCAGACAAGGCCAAAGGGGTGAGCACGCCGAAGTAAGAATGAGGGCATTCCTTTTCACCACGCTGCTGCTGGCTCCGCTGGCAGCAGTTCAAGCCGCCGATACTGCCGCGCCCCGTGATGATGCCGCATGGCTGCGCGAAAAAGGGCAGATGATCTTCCATGACGCCTTCGAGCGTGAGGAGGCTGGGAATCTGGCCAAAGCCATCGGCAATGGCTGGAATAGTGCCACGGCGGATCGTGTGCCTCAAATCAAGATGGCAGATATCGATGACGGCATCTTGAAAATAGCCAGTGCCTCGAAAGAGGCAAAGCATGCCGCACACATTCATCACGAAGCCGGATTCACCGATGGCGGAGCGGTGGTTCGTTTTCGCTTCCCCGGCCTCTCAAAAGGTGAATCACTTCAGCTTGGCTTTGTAGATCGCGAATTGAAAAGCGTTCACGCTGGACATCTCTGCTATGGGATTCTCAGCCAGAGCAACATCACGCTGATTGATCACAAAACCGGCGTGATGAATCTGGAGATCCGCAAACGCCGCGAAGACTACCTGGCGCGCAAAGAAAAGCCGCCCGCTGATTTCGAGGCCCTTATCAATTCCAAGAAGGTCGTCGTTCCCTGGAAAGCCGACACTGAATGGCATGAACTGGTTCTCGTCACCGAAGGCGACGAAATGCGCCTCAGCCTCGACGGCAAAATGCTCGCCAGTCATCACTCGGAAGGCTTTGCTCATCCAATGAAACGCTGGTTCAGCTTTTTGGTGCCAAACACCGTGTGGATTGATGACGTGAAGATTTGGAAAGTGAAGTGATCCGAAATGAAGCCCGCCCACATTGCCATCGTTGCTCTCCTTCTCACCGCCACCTTGGCCTGGCGCTCCATCGCCGTCGAAACCGCCGCAGAGCGTCTGGTGGTACTCACCTTTGACGACTCCGTGGTCAGCCATGCCACGTTTGTGGCACCGCTGCTGAAAAAGCATGGCTTCGGCGCGACCTTCTTCATCACCGAGGGCTTTGAGTTCCTCGTGGACAAGGAGCACTACATGACCTGGGAGCAGATTCAGGCGCTGAATGCGGATGGCTTCGAAATCGGCAATCACACCCGCAAACATGCAGGCGTGGCGAAGCAGAAACCGGAGCAACTGGCGGCGGATGTGGAGTTCATCGAGCAGCAGTGCGTGAAATACGGCATCCTGAAACCGGTGAGCTTTTGCTATCCCGGCTATCAGACGAGCGAGTCGGCGGTAAAACTGCTGCGCGAGCGCGGCTACCAGTTTGCACGTGCAGGCGGAGCGCGGGCCTTTGATCCCGCCAAGGATGATCCGCTCACCATGCCGCAGGCCTTTGACGGCAAACCAGACAGCACGTTGGAACAGTTCAAGGCAGCGGTGGCGCAGGCAAAGGATGGCGAGATTGCCGTGATGACCTTCCACGGCGTTCCCGACATCAAGCATCCTTGGGTCAACACCGACCCGGTCAAATTCGAGTCTTACATGCGGCATCTCAAAGACGAAGGCTGCAAGGTGATCGCCATGCGTGATCTGGCGAAGTATCTGCCAGCGCGGAAGTAAGCTGAATTAATTCCGTATAAGTCACCAACCATGAAACGCATCCTCCTCGCCACTTTCGCTTTTGCGGCAAGCACGTTCGCTCAGAGCGTGAAGTCCAACATTCCCTATGTTGAAAACGGTCACGCACGGCATGTGCTCGACATCTACGCCCCTGCAAACGCAAAGAATTTGCCCGTGGTGTTCTGGATTCACGGTGGCGGTTGGTCGCAAGGCGACAAGACAGATGTGAAGCTCAAACCCCAGTGGTTCATGGACAAAGGCTTTGTCTTCGTCTCCACCAACTACCGCCTGCTCCCCGAAGTGGACATGGGCACTCTAATCCGCGATGTCGCCAAGGCCTTCGGCTGGATGGAAAAACACATCGCCGAATATGGCGGCGACCCCAAGCGCGTCCTTGTGGGTGGTCATTCTGCAGGAGCCCAGCTCGCAGCACTCATTTGCACCGATGACCGATACTTGAAAACTGAAGGTGCAGCATTCGACTGCCTCATCGGCTGCGTCCCCGTGGACGGAGACACCTATGATGTGCCCGCCATCATCGAGACGGCGGAGACACGCCTTCGCGTCCACCACCTGCCACCTCGGGTGAACGGCCACCGCGAAAAGTTTGGCGGCACGCCAGAAAAGCATATCGACTTCTCCGCCGTCACCCATGTGGCCAAAGGCAAAGGCATTCCGCCATTTCTCATCCTGCACGTGGCTGCTCATCCAGATACCAGCGCTCAGGCGGCACGCCTTGGCAACGCTCTGAAAGAAGCCGGAGTGCCGACGACCGTCTTCGGCGCCAAAGACACCAGTCACATCAAGCTCAACGACGACCTCGGTTTGCCAGACGATGCCGCGACGAAAGCCCTGAATACCTTCGTTGCGGGTCTGCTGAAAAAGTGACCTCCATGTCCGATTCGGCCAAAATCATGTCTGTATCATGCTGAGGCCGGTGGCTGTATAAGCAGGGTCCCAACCTGCTCCTACCGCCATGAAATTTCTCTGCGTTCTCCTGTTCGCCACGCTGCCGCTTTGCGCTGAATCGATTTTCGACGGCAAGACACTCTCTCATTGGTCCGGTAAAGCGGAGCACTGGCGCGTGGAGGATGGAGCGATCACGGGTGAAATCCCGGCGAATCAGCCGCTCAAAGGCAACGAGTGGATCTTCTGGGACGGCGAAGTGAATGACTTTGACCTCACGGTCGAATTCCGCATCACCGGCGGACCCAGCGCGAACTCTGGTATCCAGTATCGCTGCCAGCAGAGCCCAGACGGCCACGCCAGCGGCTATCAGGCCGATCTCGACCAAGGCGCAGTCTGGTTGGGCCGCATCTACGACGAGCACGGCCGCGCACTACTCGTAGAGCGCGGCTCACGCGTGAGCATCGCTCCAGATGGCCGCCGCTGGGCGGACGTGTTTGCAGAGCCCAAGAGCCTGGAAACCGTGATCAAAGCCAACGACTGGAACAAATACCAGATCACCGCCACCGCATCCCACGTGGAGGTGCGTGTGAATGACGTGCTCATGAGCGTGCTCGATGATCACGAAGCCAAAGCCGCCGAATGGAACGGCAAAATCGCCTTCCAGCTCCACAGCGGCCCAGGCCCGGCCAAAGTTCAGTTCCGCAACATCCAGCTCATCGATCTCGGCAAAACCGCGCTGCCCAAGCGCAGCGATGTGGGCACTCCTGCTCCCAAGGCCAGTACCACCGAAGTTCCCTCCATCCCACCACCCGCAGAACTCAACCTCGGCTTTGAATCCGGCACACTCGCAGGCTGGAAAGCCGAAGGCGATGCCTGGGAAAAACAACCTATCGAAGGTGACACCGTCGCGATCCGCAAGCGCGGCAACTCGCAGCACGCAGGCAAATTTTGGCTCGGCGGCTACGAACGCAGCGGCGACAAAGGCACCGGCACTCTCACTTCCACGAGCTTCGTCGCATCTCATCCTTGGGCCAGCTTCCTCATCGGGGCCGCACCAGATGCCACCACCGAGCGCGTCGAAATCGTCGACGAAGCCACCGGCAAAGTCATTCAAAGCAGCACCAGCAATCCTAGCCAGCAGGAAAACATGAATCGCGTGGCCGTGAATCTGGAAAGCGTCGTGGGCAAACGCATCTTCATCCGCATCATCGATCAATCCAAAACCGGCTGGGGCCACGTGAACTTCGACGACTTCGTCTTCCACGCTCAAAAGCCCACCTTCGCCGCTCCAACTTTGAGCATCAGCGCAGATAGAACCAAGCGCAGCGATGAAAGCCCCGTCCTCTGGCACCTGCTGCCGAATCCTGCGAAACCGACGAGCGTGAAAAATGACGAGGCGCAAAAGCTCGTCGCCGCCATGAAACTCCAGGACGCCTTTCAGGTCGAATTGATCGCCGCTGAGCCGGATGTGCGCCAGCCCATCGCCTTCTGTTTCGATGAACGCGGTCGCATGTGGGTGGCCGAGGCCTTCAGTTACCCAAATCGCCAGCCCGAAGGTCAGGGCAAGGATCGCATCAGCATCTTCGAAGACACAAACGGCGACGGCACATTCGAAACCAAAAAAGTATTCTGCGAAGGCCTGAATCTCGTCAGCGGCATTGAGGTCGGCTTCGGCGGTGTATGGGTCGGCGCAGCACCCTATTTGCTTTTCATTCCAGACGCGGATCACGATGACCGCGCAGACACCTTGGATACGTCCCATAAGACTTATCAGTCCTATTCAAAAGTCCCTGGCCTGAACTTCACCGCCTACGCCCTTCTCGACGGCTGGGGTTATCAGGACACCCACGAAACCCTCAACAGCTTCACCTGGGGCCCGGACGGCTGGCTCTATGGCAATCAGGGCGTCTTCACGCAGTCCCTCATCGGCAAACCCGGCACGCCGGATGACAAGCGCATCACACTGAATGCAGGCGTCTGGCGTTATCACCCAGTGCGGCATGAGTTCGAAATCTTCTGCAGCGGCGGCAGCAACCAGTGGGGCCTCGACTACAACAGCAACGGCCATTTCTTCATGACCCACTGCCGCAGCTTCTGGGGCAAGGGCGGTACGACGAATGCCATTCGCAACGGCCACTTCTGGAATCAAGGAAACAGCAAATACGCCCCCTTCATCTCTGCCACCGCACCGGACTTCGCGCCCGACCTGCAAAACTACCTCCCCGCTTCCGCACGCTATGACAGCGGTGAAGGCGGCGCAGGCAAACCCGGCACCACTGCCGTCTATGGCGGCCACTCACACGTCGGCACCCTGATCTACAACGGAGACAACTGGCCCGCGATCTATCGCGATCACCTCTTTACCCACAACCTCCACGGCCATCAGATCAATCAGCAGCACATGGTCCGCACCGGCAGTGGCTACGAAACCTTCCACGCGGGTTACGACCTCCTCTACAGCCCCGCCCCCGACTACATCCCCGTCGATCTCCAAACCGGCCCCGATGGTGCCGTCTATGTCATCGACTGGACCGACACCCAGCACTGCCACAATCCCGAAGACGAAAAATGGGACCGCACCAACGGCCGCATCTACCGCATCTCATGGAAGGAAACCTACAAACCGGTGAAGGTGGACATGTCCAAGCTCAAGAATCAAGATCTCAAGGGCATGATTGGGGTTTCCAATGATTGGACCGCGCGCACAGCGAGGAAGCTATTGCAGGAGAAAGCGGTTCAAGGGCAGGTGGATGCCTCCAGCCTCGAAGCACTGTTTCGTGCCGTCCCGCTGCAATCGTTGTGGTCGCTTCATCTCATCGGCAAACTGAGTGTCAGCTTTTTGGAAACTGCCGTCACTGATAAAAACGACATTGTCCGTTCCTGGGCCATCCAGCTCGCCACCGAAGAAGCCGGCAAACCCAAGCTCAGCACCGACACCCTGCTCAAGCTGGCCCAAACCGACCCCTCACCCACCGTCCGCCTCGCCCTGGCCTCAGCCTTGCCAAAGCTCGACGCCAAAACCGTCTGGGAAGTCGCCTCCGCACTCGCCATGCACAGCGAAGACAAAGACGACCGCTTCCTGCCCAAGATGATCTGGTTCGGTCTCGCGCGCGTCATCACGGAGGATTTGCCTCGCGGCCTCGCGCTCGCAGCGAAAACACCACTCCCATCGCTCGCCGATTCGATCCGCTGGTTCGACGCCACGACTCCCGCAGGCCGCGACGCTCTGATCCCCACCATCCAGACCGAGCGCGATCTGAAAATCCTCGCCTTCGGCATGAAGGATGAAGCGAAAGCGCCCATGCCCAAAACATGGCCCCAGCTACAGTCCAAGTTTCCCGGTGCAACCGCAGATCAAATCTCCGCCCTTTTTGGCGACAAGACCGTACTGGCAAAAATGCGCGACATACTGGCCGATGCCACCCAGCCGCTTCCCCAGCGCCGCGCGGCCTTCGATCTCCTGAAACGTGTCAGCGACACAGAAGCCACACCCATCTTCGCCAAACTGCTCGATCAACCCGATTTCACCAGCGCCGTCATCCCTCTTCTCTCGCGCTCCGCCGATCCGGCAACAGCCGCAGCTCTGATGGCCCGTTTCACCAAACTCAATGACACCGACCGCAGCGCTGCCTTGGGCACCCTCACCAGCCGCCCCGAACTGGCCCTGCCATTGCTCGCCGCCGTCAAGGCAGGCACCTTTGACAAGAAATACCTCAGCGCACTGCAAATCCGCCAGATGCGCAATCTGAACCACGGAGAGGTCAACACCCTCCTCGATGCCACCTGGGGCAAAGTGAACGATTCCAGCGAAGCGGCCAAAGCCAGCATCGCCAAACTGAAGAAGGCCTATCAATCCGCACCGCTCTGGGCCTTCAACGGCAAAGCAGGCGAGGAGACCTTCAAGCAGGTCTGTGCCGTGTGCCACGCCATGGGCGGTGTCGGCGGCAAGCTCGGCCCCGATCTCGCTGGCTCCTGGCGCAACGGCCTCGACTACTTCCTCGAAAACATCATCGACCCCAATGCTGTCGTTGGGGACAACTTCCAACTTCACGTCCTGACCAAGAAAGACGGCAGTGTCACCTCCGGCGTCATCGAGCAGGAAACCGACACCGCCATCACCGCACGCACGGTCACAGAATCGGTCATCATTTCCAAAGCCGATCTCAAAAGCCGCCAGAAAATGCCCGTGTCACTCATGCCGCCCGGCTTGCTCGAGTCCATGCCGGAGCGCAAAGCTCTTGAATTGCTAAAGTATTTGCTGAGCAAGCGGGAGTAAGCCGGAAAATGTTTGCTTGCATGCGCGCGGCATTTTTCGTCATGCTGTGCGTATGATCCGACTTTCCGTCTTTCTCAGCCTTGCATTGGCCATCACTCTTCACGCCGAGGAGAAACGCCCCAACATCCTCTGGCTCATCGCCGAAGATTTCGGCCCCCACCTCGGCTGCTATGGCACCAAGGAAGTTTCCTCTCCGGTGCTGGACGCCCTGGCAGCAAAAGGCATGCGCTTCACCCGCTATTACACCACGGCCCCTGTCTGCTCCGCCAGCCGCTCCGCGTTCAATACCGGCATGTATCAGACCGCCATCGGCGCGCACAATCACCGCTCTCATCGCGATGACGGCTTCACCCTTCCCGACGGCGTGAAGGTGATCAGCGAGCGCATGCGCGAGTCCGGTTACTTCACCGCCAATGTGAAGGAGCTTCCGCCAGAAGCAGGCTTCAAAGGCACCGGCAAAACCGACTGGAACTTCCAGGAACCCGCCAAGCCCTTCGACTCCTCCAACTGGGATGATTTGAAGCAGCACCAGCCTTTCTACGCCCAGCTCAATTTTCAGGAAACGCATCGCACCTTCCACGCGCCACCCCATGCAGATCCCGCCAAGGTGGAGATCCCGCCCTACTACCCCGATCACGAAGTCACCCGCAAAGACATGGCGCAGTATCTTGATGCCGCCACAGAGCTGGATCGGAAAATCGGCAAGGTAATGGAGCTCCTCCAGCGCGACGGCCTCATGGAAAACACCGTCATCTGCTTCATGGGCGATCACGGTGCCGCGCATGTGCGCGCCAAGCAGTTCTGTTATGAGGAAGGCCTGAACACGCCCCTCATCATGAGATGGCCTTCCGGCATCACTACACCCGCAGGTTATGAAGCCGGCAAAGTCAGCGACCGCCTGCTCATGTCCATCGATCTCACCGCCACCTCGCTCGCATGGGCCGGCATTGCCAAACCGCAGGGCATGGAGGGGCAGGTGTTCATGGGTGCCAAAGCTGAACCCCCACGCGAGTACGTCTTTGGTGCTCGGGATCGCTGCGACATGACGGTCTTCCGCTTCCGCACCNTGCGTGATGCACGCTATCGCTACATCCACAACTTCACCCCCGACCGTCCCTTCCTTCAGCACAACGAGTACAAGGAGAAGCAGTATCCCGTGTGGAATCTGATCAAAGAACTCGCCGCTCAGGACAAGCTGACACCGGCGCAGGCCGTGCTGGCAGCACCGACCATGCCGGAGGAGGAACTGTACGATTTGCAGGAAGACCCCTTCGAGATCCACAATCTCGCGAAATCAAATCAGCCCGAGCACCGTGCAGCACGAGAGCATTTGAGTGCAGTTCTGAATGCATGGATCGAGCAAACGCACGATCAGGGGCGAATTCCTGAGCCAGAAGAAGTGGCAAAAAACGAAGGCCACACCAAGGAAGCTCCTCCGGCGAAGCAAGGAAAGGGTAAGAAGAAAAAGGCGTGAATCACGAATTCAGAATGACGAAAGGGCAGCCCCGGCCATCCTCAAAGTTGTGAAGCTGCTCCCCAACCATCGTGCGCATGACGCACAGCATCTCATCCAGCGCTGGCGCGTGCTCGCGCGTGCGGCCGGCTGCCGGGTCAAGACCTTGTGCAAAGTCGGTGGCATGCCGGTAATCGTGCTCGAATCAGCGGCAGCACAGTCAGGTGCCCCCGCGGCCTACCTTTCCACCGGAGTGCATGGCGATGAAGCAGGTTCAGCCTGGGGCTTGCTTACCTGGGCGGAGAAGCATGTGAAGGAGCTGAAACACGGGTCATTTTTGATCGCTCCCTGCCTCAATCCGGTGGGCCTCACCCTTAATACTCGGGCAGATCACCGCGGCTTCGACATCAACCGGCGCTTTCATGACTCCGCCGATGAAATCTGCGGCCCTTGGCAGCAGTGGATCACCGGACGCGCGATGCGCTTCGGGCTATGCCTCCACGAAGATTACGATGCTCAAGGGATCTATCTCTACGAACTCAACCACGCACGCCAAACCGTGGGTCATGAAATCATCGACCGCTGCGCACGCGTGATCGCGTCTGATCCACGAAAAAACATCGATGGCCAGCGCGCGAACCGTGGCGTGATCCGGCGACGTAAGCTCCCAACGCACCTGCCCGGCATGCCCGAGGCCATTGAACTCCACGTGCGCGGCTGCCCCGTGACGCTGACGTTTGAATCACCTTCGGAGTTTGATCTCGAAAAGCGAGTGCAGGTGCAGGTGAAATTCGTGGAGTCAGCGCTGGCTGTTCTTGGTTGACTTATGCACCCATCACTTTTCCAGCGCCTTCTTATGCTGACGGTTTTATCCGTTTTGTGCGGCTGTGCTGCGGTCAAGAAAATGGCCGCCGGGCGCGGTGAACTCCGTGCCGAAGACTGGGTCAGTTACGATGGTAAAACCATGCCATGCAAATCATGGCTCGTGCCTGCCGGGGTGAAGCCGCGTGGCGTGGTGATCGCCGTGCATGGCTTGAGCGGTGCAAAGTCGGACTTCTGGTATCTAGGCGAGCAGCTACCACCGCGCGGCTATGCGGTTTACGCGTATGATTTGCGCGGGCAGGGGAATGACCCCGTGGTGGCAGAACGTGGCGACATCTCGGGGGCAAAGGCCTGGCAGTTTGATCTAGCCACGTTTCACGCACTGGTGAAGCGCAGGCACCCGAAGACCCCAGTGTTTTGGTATGGAGAGAGCCTGGGTAGCCTCATTGCCCTGCACACTGCGGCGGATTTGCTCGGGAATCGCAGCGACCCTGATGGCATCATCCTGGCATCTCCCGTGGCCGGCCTGCGCATGACCTTGAGCGGCTTCCAGCGCTTCCTGCTCGAAACTGCGGCCAAGCTTTCCCCACGCTCACGCTACACGCTGGGCGAGCTGGCCGGGGTGGATGAATCCAAAATCAAAGTCACTTCAACTTCCACGCACGGCGGTCAGATGGCCATCACGCCACACCATGTCAGCGCCTTCTCGCTGCGACTGCTCTCAACCATCGGCGGCATGCTGGACGCGAACACAGATTCGGCGCATCGTTTGAAAATGCCGGTGCTGTTTGTTGCATCGCCAAATGATGTGCTCTCTTCAGCGGATCAGATCCAGACTCTATTTGCCCAGATTCGTAGCCGGAACAAAAAACTGCTGTGGTACACCCGCTCCTACCATCTTCTGCTGCATGACGTGCAGCGCGAGGAGGTGGCGCATGATGTGACGCACTGGCTGGATCGCCAAATAGAAACCATCCGCCGCTAACCCCAATGACTCTCGACCAAGCCATTCAGGATGCTTTAAGCCGCAGTGAGCTGCCGCTCAAAGCGGGAGACATCGCCAAACTCGTCAAACCTACTGTGGGGAAATCAGCCACGCCAAAAGCGGTAGCTGCGCTCTTGGAAACATTGACTGCGGCAGGTGTACTCAATCGCATTGTCGCAGGCACTCGCAGCAAGCCGCCGCCGCTTTTCACGCCGCACAGCCTGGAAACTGCCGCCGTGACTATCTTAAAGCACTCGGTGCATGCCGAGAAAAAAGAGCAGCAGGCGGTCAAGTTGAAAGCCAAGCTGCCACTGGGACTGCAGCCTCTTTTTGAGGACGCGCTCAGCCAACTCGTCGCCACCGGTGCTGCGTTTATACTGCCCGGTGGGAAACCGCTGGTCTATGCGCGCAAGCCACAGCCTTCGGAACTGCTCAGCGCAGTCCAGCGAAGTGCCTTGAAAAAAATCCTCCAGACCGCGAACAGCGTCCGCACGCAGCCTGCATCATGGGATGAGCTGATCGCTTGGCTGGACGCGGAGCCTCCCGCACCGCCGGTCGCATCCGTCATGGTACCTGAAGCGGCCGAATTGCGCGTCTGGTATGATCTTGATCGCATCCGCTCCTCCACGATGATGATTCCCATTCCCCAGACTTTTGCCCGTTATCAGGCTTGGGCCGCAGAACGTGGCGGGGTGGCTGATAGTCAGGTTTTCCGAATTTTGATTGAGACGCTTTACAACCATGGGCAACTCCTGTTAGAACCTTGTGAAAGGCCGCAAGACCTTCCCGAGCATGAACGTGCTCTGCTTGTTCCGATGTCTCTCGGTCCGCCCGGTTACTCTTGGTGCTGGATTTCCTGATCCAGCGCTCCTCCCTCCCGAACACTGAACAGATTCCCAAGACCATGTCCTCTTATGCTGACCTGAATCCCTTCACATCCACGAGCGTGGGTGAGAATGATCTGTGGAATGCCGCCTCGTTCGTGGACGTGCCCTACATCCACTCCGTGCCGTTTGGTTCTCTGCGTATCGTGGTGGATCAGGTGCGTGCCCAGCACCGCAGCCAGGTGCGTTTTGTTCGCGGCGCGGGTGGATCGGGGAAATCCCACCTCTTTTCACGTCTGCGGCGTGAGTGCGCTGACAGCATCTTTTATGCCTATGCGCCGAATCCGCCGCTGCAGCCCGAGGCACTGGAAAATTTCATCCTCACACGGTTCGTCGGCAGTCTGCGGCATCCTTCACGTAGCAAGGATGGCCGGGAGACACCCTACAGCCAACTGCGCCTGCTCGCGTATGCTCTGCTCAAACCGGTGGTAGAGCAGGATTTCACCTTTCCGCAACTCCACGAAGCCTGGGCCGAGATCGACCTCGAAACTCGCAAGGAGATGATCCATCAGGCGGTGCAACTGCTGGAAGCCGAGCATCCGATGGTGCCGCGCAGCGTGCTGCGGTGCCTGCTCAATGTCCTGCGTGATGACAAAGAACACCTCGCCGCGCAGTGGCTTTCTGGGGCTTCCTACCTGACTGAAAACGAACTGAAGTTCCTCGGCGTCACAGAGCCACTAGCCCGCTCGGAGATGGGGGGCGTCATCCAGCTTTTTGGCAAACTAGCCGCGCAGGCGGGTTCACCCGTGGTCTTGGTTCTCGACCAGCTCGACCTCGTGGTCACCCAACCACAGTTGGATGAGATGCAGCGGCTGCTCTTTGCGCTGATCGATCAAAGTCAAAACTGGGTCGTGCTGATTGGGCTCGTCGTTGAACGTTTCACCGCTTGGGATGCGGCGCTCTCGCAGGCCTTGCGCGGGCGTGTCGGTGTGCCGGATTCAAATGCACCGCTGGGGTTCCGCCTGCCGGTCATCGACATGCTGCCCATCGCCAACGAGCTAAAGCGTCTCCTGCTCAATAGCCGACTCGAAATCCCTGCACTCGTCGAACTGCGCAAGAAAGACGGCATCACTTCGGCCATTCATCCGTTGCGGGATGAGGATATGGCCCGGCTTACCGCCGGTGGCGCGATCTTCCCACGTCATCTCCTGGCTGCCGCTGCCGAGGCTTATGATCTTCGGACCATACCCGCAGTGTTGCCACCGGACGTCATCGCGGTTGTAGCCACGCAGTCCATGCCGCCACCGTTGCCAGCATCGCCACCAGTCGTTGCCCCGATGGTGTCAGCACCTCTTGTTGAGGAGGCAAAAGAGGAGCCTACTGTCGCTGCCATTCCAGTGCCCACTGACACGCAGTCAGCACCGCCGCTACCAGTCCCAACCGCGCTGGCTGCTCCCAAAGCAACCTTGGCGGAGAAGGTGGATACGCTGCTACAGCAGGCCGTCGCTGCGGCCAAGGCCGATACCAATTCGCTCAATGCCGTTGACCTCGGCGAACGGTCACGCGATCTCATCGAATTGATGGTCGCGCCCCCAGTCACCGTCAGCGAAGGTGACATTCGCAAAACCTACGACAACTTCGACGGTTCCGACCGCTGGTTTGAATGGGGTGGTGGCAAGGTGCGAATCGTCACTAGCAATGCCATGCGTGGCAGTCTCATCGCCGTGCTGGAGCGCATCAAGGATGCCGCTGGCGATACGCTGCTGCTGCGCAATGACATCGCCCCGGTCTCCGGCCAGCTCACGATGGAACTGCTCAACCACTTCAAATCGAAAAACACCTTCCATCACATCCCGGCATCTGAAGCTGCCATTCTTGCAGCAGTCGGCAGCATGCTCGCCGCCCAGCGCGAAGGTTCCTACGATCAGCTCATCAGCGAGCCGCCTGCGACGAAGGACAACGTGCTCGCCGCTTTACGGGCCCATCCCTTGCTGCGTGGACTCAGGCTCTGGGAAATGATCCAAAAGGTGCATGCACCGAAGCAGGCTTCGCCCGTGCATCCGCAGTCTTCCGTGCTCTCATCCATCATCCGGCCGCCGACGGCGTCCGTGGCCAAACCGCCGTCGGTCCCCGGTGTTTTGCCGCCAGTGGTGCCGGGCGTGAATCCACCTCCTTTGACCGTGGCTACGCCGCCAGATCTAGCTAGCGCCCAGCCCCCGCCTCCGCCCCCTTTTCCGGGCACGACCAAACCTCTCGCCAAACCACCTTCGGCACCAGTTTCAAAGCCCCTCGCGAAGCCGCCAGCACCACCCATGATGAAGCCGCCCACCGGCGTGGCGCGTCCGCCCATGGCCAAGCTGCCGCCTCCTTCGCAGGGAACCGCAGCCTGAGTCAATTTGACATCTTTTGCGGCTACAAAGCCCTGCTGCGTGGCGTTTACCGCGCTCCATGAAAGCATTCGTTTCCATCCTGCTCTGCACCGTCGCATTTCACGTATTCGCAGCGGAGGCGAAGCGCCCAAACATACTCTTCATTTACGCCGATGACCAATCGACGAAAACGGTAGGCTGCTATCCCGGCTCCTGGCCCTGGGTAAAGACCCCGAACATCGATGCGCTGGCCAAAAACGGCGTGCGCTTCCATGCCGCGTATCTCGGCTCCTGGTGCATGCCCTCGCGGGCCACCATGCTCACCGGTCGCTTTCCACACGGCATCGAGTCCATGTCCATGGAGGGGAAATACCCCGGCAGCACGTATGACCCCAAGCAGTGCCCCTTCATCCCAGCCGAAATGCGCAAGCAGGGCTACCACACCGCACAGATCGGCAAGTGGCACACCGGCACTGACACCGGCTGGGGGCGCGATTGGGATCATCAGATCGTCTGGAATCGCCCGCTGCATCCCGAAAACGCCGGTGCTTACTACGAAACGCAAATCATGAGCGTCGACGGCAAGGAGCAGACCATCGAAGGCTATCCCGCCGACAACTACACCCAGTGGTCGCTTGACTACATCCGTGGAAAAAACCGCGATGCTGCAAAGCCATGGTACCTCTGGCTCTGCTACGGCAGCGTTCACGGCCCCTCCACCCCGGCCAAACGCCACCAAGGCCGCTACAAGAACGCCGAAGTC
>TBL_comb48_EPIDRAFT_1001334_pt1 | contig 18341 bp, 12 predicted proteins | sample TroBogEpilimnion_37_FD_10681 | JGI IMG/M metagenome (IMG submission 10681)
CNNGTTTATCAAGCAGTCCAAAGTACGTTCGACCTTTTTATCTGGCACTAGGTGATATATAAAACAAGCCCTTGTTTGTAAAGGCTGCTCTCATTTCTCTGGAACCGCTTCAAGCATAACCTCGGTACAGTAAACCAAAAAAACTTACAATTTAGGCGGTGCGGGCAGCGCGTGGTCATTATCATCAGCTCCGAGTTGTAAATTTGAGCAATAAGATAAATGGCCCAATGCTAATTTTAACCCATCACACAACAGATTGAAAATCCTGCAAATGGCAGAAAAAATCTATCAGCAATTTACGCACCCATAAGCAATAAAAAAATAGATCTTGAATTCGATGGACGATAGGGATGAAGATTTTGACCTTTTTTTTGGTTAACACCAATAGCTTATTCCAAGCCTAACTTTCTGGAGTATCTGTTTCATTGTTATGGGTTAAGACTCATTTTCTCGTGTGTATTCAGTGAGTAAAAAAATCACATAACAACACTAAACATCCAAAGACTAAAGACTTGCATAAGAAAAGCATCGACTTTCAACCGCTGAGACACAACAACGACCTCGCCTCAAAGGCTGACTTGGACTCTAGCTAAAAAAATCCCTGAAAAGATATTAAGGTCTACAATTCATCAAACTACTCTGAAGTTCTTGCAATTCCATTTATCCCTGAAATACCCAACAACTAAAGAGCCGTCTGACTACCACCAACCAGGACACATCAATCGTGCTTCATCACCATGAAACACGAACTCCCTTCATCTGAGCAATCTGAGCAATCTGAGCACATCCAGCAGCTCCTATATTAGTACGACTACTGAGGTTCAAGTCTCTTATCCCCTGCATGGTAGCAATGCTTGCCGCAGCGGTAGGTCCTATTCCATTATTACCGAGGTTCAAGCTTCTTATCCCCTGCATGGTAGCAATTCTTTCAGCACCGCTAGATCCTATTTCATTATTACCTAGGTTCAAGTCTCTTATCCCCTGCATGGTAGCAATTCTTTCAGCACCGCTAGATCCTATTTCATTATTACCTAGGTTCAAGCTTCTTATCCCCTGCATGGTAGCAATGCTTGCCGCAACGATAGGTCCTATTCCATTATTACCTAGGTTCAAGCTTCTTATCCCCTGCATGGTAGCAATTCTTGCCGCAACGATAGGTCCTATTCCATTATTACCTAGGTTCAAGCTTCTTATCCCCTGCATGGTAGCAATTCTTGCCACACCGGTAGGTCCTATTCCATTATTACCTAGGTTCAAGCTTCTTATCCCCTGCATGCTAGCAATGCTTGCCGCAACGGTAGGTCCTATTCCATTATTACGGAGGTTCAAGTCTCTTATCCCCTGCATGGTAGCAATTCTTTCAGCACCGGCATCTCCTATGCTATTCTTTTCGAGATTCAAGTCTCTGATACCCTTCATGGTAGCAATGCTTTCAGCACCGATATGTCCTATGCTATTGTCGTAGAGATCCAAGCTTCTTATCCCCTCCATATGAGCAATATGATCTGCTCCTTCAATCCCTATTCCATTAGATCCGAGATTCAAATGCGTGATCCCCTGCATGGTAGCAATTCTTTCAGCACCGGTATGTCCTATGTCATTGGATCGAAGATTCAATCTTCTTACTCCCTCCATCGTAGCAATTCTTTCAGCACCGGCATCTCCTATGCTATTCTTTTCGAGATTCAAGTCTCTGATACCCTTCATGGTAGCAATGCTTTCAGCACCGGTATGTCCTATGCTATTGTCGTAGAGATCCAAGCTTCTTATCCCCTCCATATGAGCAATATGAGCTGCTCCTTCAATCCCTATTCCATTAGATCCGAGATTCAAATGCGTGATCCCCTGCATATGAGAAATGTGAGATGCTCCATCGGTCCCTATACCATTGGAATTCAGATTCAAGACGGTAATACCATTCATTCCAGAGATACGATCAGCACCGCCATCTCCGATAGCATTGCTTGCGAGATTCAAGTGCGAAATCCCTTGCATCTGAGCAATGAGTCCAGCACCAGCCTCACCTATTTGATTCGATTCGAGGGTCAAATCTGTGAGAGCGTTCATTCGCATAATGGCTCGAGCACCTTCTACTCCGATGCCATTGGATCCAAGATCTAAGACCTTCATCCCCTTGATGTGAGCAATATGCTGAGCACCTGCATCACCTAAGTTATTAGAATTAAGGCTTAAACGGGTAATTCCCTTCATTCGGCCAATCTTGAGAGCACCCTCTTTGGTAATACCGTTGGATCTGAGATTTAAGACAGCAAGCCCATTCATTTCAGCGATGCTTGAAGCGCCAGCGTCTCCTAGGTTGTTGGAACTGAGATCCAAGTGGCTAATTCCTTTCATCTTAGAAAGACTTAGTCCCCCAGCTTGTCCTATTCCATTCGATTCTAGGTTCAAATCGGTGATCCCTTCCATCCGAGCAATGTGTGCAACACCAGCATCTCCTAAGTTATTGGAGCTCAGATCTAATGTTCTCACTCCCTGCATTTGAGCAAGGCAAAGAGCCCCGGCCTCACCAATAGCATTGGATCTGAGGTTTAATTCGGTAATGCCTCCCATGACAAAAACACCATAAACCCCATCACTCATTTGATTTTGCCGAGAACTCAACCTTGGATTCGAGCGCATTTGAGAAATATAAGCAACACCAGCATCTTCTATATGATTCTCGGCGAGATTTAATTTGGTAAGCTCACTCATTTGTGAGATGTAAGCAGCTCCAGCTTCTCCGATCTGATTAAAGCTCAGGTCTAATTCTCTCACCCCTGCCATTCGCGCAATATGAAATAATTCCCTATTACCTACCTGGTTGTGAGCAAGATTTAATCGCTTCATATTGGGCATTGAACCCAGCATGAAAAGACCCAACGAACCAATCTGGTTGTCACTGAGATTTAATTCTTCAATCCCATCCATATGGGTGATCTCTATAAACCCTGCAGCTGTTATTTGATTTTCAGAAAGGTTGAGGCTTTTAAGCCCTTGCAGCTGAGCAATCACAGAGACTTCAGCATTCCCTATTTGCTGATTTTTAATGGTTAAACTTTGCAAGTCATTCAAATAAGCAACATCCGTCAAAAAATGATGCATCGCAAGAACATTTCCTTCGAGATCGATCACCGAATCAAGCGACAATTCTTCAAGACCCGCAGGCAGGTTTCTGAAGATCTGAGGATCAATTTTACAATGTGAAATCTCTAATTTTTTAACATTTTCAGAATCCTCTCTTTGAAGAATCTCTAAGAAATTCGAATGATTAACAACTTCTTCAGAAAAGGTGAGAAATCTCGACCGATTACTAGTGGATCCAAATTCAGTACTATGATGCATCGCATTTGCAAAAGAGACGTAAAACGACAACACAAAAAATATAAAAATTTTCTTCATACTGAAAAACCTCTACTTCAAAAAAAATTTTAAATCAATACTTTTTAACATTTTTTATTCGTTCCGAAAGATTTATCACTCTTTTAATTTAAAAAAAATGATTTCAATTTAACAGATAGGGATCCTTCGTTGGGAAATAAAAGCAACTGCAATCTTGAATCCTGATAGGTCCTCCAAAAATGAAGACTCTTTCAAAACTGAGGTATCCCTTCCAGCGATGCATAAAACTAAAAAGACTGAAAATCATTTTAGAACTGCTGTGCCCAGGCACTTTGATGAAAAATTTCAAAAATGGATCATTGAGCAACCTTCGAAGCTTTCAAAGCCTATCGACTGCACAAAGGCACTTGGAACTAGTTTTTCAGAAGGACTCTCAGTCCACAAATGGAGAACCTTCATCAATGCTTCGAGCTTGCAATGAACCAAGTAACCATTTCTCATCTTAAAAATTCATGATCTTAGACTGCTCTATTTTTGAATATCAAAAATGCTAACATTGAAAAAATCTCTTGGACTAACCTTTCAAATACTTAAATTTAACTAAATTAATTTATTCTAAGAGCCCTCCTGAGAAAGGTACCAGAATCGATGAAAAAAATTTCAATAACTCCTTGACTTCGATCAAAAATGAATGGTACTTAGCTCGTTATGAAGGAAGTAACTAAGAAAATAAGAACGTCTGTAGCTTTTATCGAGTCTCATACCGATCTTAGACCGGAAATAGCGATTATCTTAGGGACAGGTCTGAATGACATTGGGAAGATGGTAAAGCCTTTTTGTAACCTTGATTATAAATTCATTCCTCAGTTTTTGCACCCTTCTGTAGAAGGTCACCGAGGGGAGCTGATTATCGGCACTATCGATCAAGTCCCCTGCATAGTGCTTTCTGGAAGGGTTCATCAGTACGAGGGTTACAGTGCTCATGAGGTCGCTTATCCCGTGCGTGTACTAGCTGCTTTAGGGGTCAAGCAGTTAATCCTCACAAATGCTAGTCGAGGCATTCATCCCCGCTATCGAAGCGGCACTTTAATGCTCATTGCGGACCATATCAATTTAACAGGCACCCATCCTTTAGTAGGACCCAATAATCCAGAATTTGGCCCCAGATTCTTAGATCTCGCAGAACCCTACAGCAAGAGATTGTTGGATCTTATGAGGCGATCAGCCGAAGAAGAAGGCATAGCCGTCAGTGTCGGCGTTTATGCTGCAACACTAGGACCTTGTTACGAAACATTAGCAGAGATCAAAATGCTCAGGATGCTAGGCGTGGAAGCGGTAGGGATGTCAACAGTTCCGGAATGCATTGTTGCACAGCATCATGGAATTGAAGTAGCAGGTATCTCATACATTGCTGCCTCTCCTGTTGATCTCTATCCTGAGAAACTAAGCCACAGCGATATTCTTGAGAACGTGTCTCAAGGATCGAGCAAGATAGAAGCCTTGATTTCAAAAATGCTCCCTCATGTGAGCAACAAGATGCCTTTGAGTAAAAAATGATGCACTAGCAGACTCCAGTCTAGCCATGACTCTAGAAAACGAGAGGTATCTAGTCATTAAGTTTTCTTTTTTACCTTCTCCCTTTTTCGGCTTGTGTTATAAGGCCAATGATGAGAAAGCAAAACCCTATCGTTTCTTTATTCTTTGTAGGAGCCATCCTGATGACAGCCCTTATGTCCCATGAGTCTCAAGCGTTTCACGGCGTTCTCACTCAAGCAGAAGCACAGAGCAGAGCCAAACAAATCAGTCAATTGCAATACCGTCTTTCTTTTGTCCTACCAGAAAAAGACCCAACTTACCAAGGAAAGGTACAAGCCACCTTCCAGATTTCCCCGGAAGCTTCGCAAGTTTCTGCTTCACTTTTTATGGAATTTGCAGGTGGAACAATTAACTCAATTGAGTTAAACGGTAAAAAGGTCGAGTATCAGTATGAAAAACAGCTGAGAATTGTCTTCAAAACCAAAGATTTTCAAGTCGGATCCAATAGCTTGACCATTGAATTTACCCACGCCTACCAAAATAAGGGCTTTGGTTTTCATCGAACGCAGGACCAAGCAGACGGGAAATTCTACGTTTATTCCGACTTTGAGCCTTACAACGCGAATCAAGCCTTTCCCGTTTTTGACCAACCCGATTTAAAGGCTCAGTACGAACTGAGCGTAGACGCACCTTCCGAATGGACTGTCATTGCCAATGCTCGAGAATCTCATATAGCTACGCTCAATGAGCATACTCGTCGCTGGACCTTCCCCCAAGGAAAGCCCTTTAGCTGTTATCTTTTTGCATTAATGGCAGGCCCCTACCATCAGTGGGAAAGTCGTACAAAAAGTAAAGTGTCTTTGAGACTTTTTGCTCGTCAATCGATGGCCCAGTACTTAGAAAAAGATGCTCAATCATGGTTTGAAATCACCGATCAAGGTTTTCAGTACTTCGAAAAAGCTTTCGGCTATGCCTACCCCTTTCAAAAATACGATCAGATTTTGACACCTGATTACAATCAAGGTGCCATGGAAAATGTAGGCGCGGTAACTTTCACCGAACAGTACATTTTTCGTACGCCTCCCACACCTATTTTAGTTTTACGTCGTGCAGAAACCATCATCCATGAGCTCGCACATATGTGGTTTGGTAATTTAGTTACCATGAAATGGTGGGACGATTTATGGCTGAACGAAAGCTTCGCCACCTACGTAAGCAACCTTGCGATGAGCCATTTCCAGGATAAAATAGGCCCAGCAAGTGTTTGGCAGCAATTTCATAGCTCTGACAAGATGTGGGCCTACCAAGAAGACGACTACGTCACCACCCATCCTATTGTAGGAGTCGCAGCGGACACAGACACTGCCATTGCCAATTTTGACGGGATTACTTATGGAAAAGGCGCTTCTGTTTTGAAGCAATTGGTCCATTTTTTAGGGGAAGAGACTTTTTTACGAGGACTTAAAGCGTACTTTAAAAAATACGCATTTGGCAACGCGACAAGAACGGATTTTATTCAAACTTTGGCAGAAGCTGCTCAAGAAAACCTCACCTCCTGGGAACTTGAGTGGTTAAAAACAAGCGGTACCAATGCCGTTAAGGTGGAGTATTCGTCAAAAAATGGAGTCATTGACACAATGGTGCTGCACCAGTACCCCGATGAGGCTGATAAAAAATTAAGATCTCATCAGACAAAAATTGGTCTCTACGACCTCAATGATCAAGGCAAGATCGTGCTTCGTGAAATCCTCAACGTTCGTTACAGCGGTGCTAAGACAAAAATTGATGCAGCTTCTGGTAAAAAAAACCCGCTATTTGTCTTTCCGAATGTGGACGATCACGACTTTGTCCATGTGATTTTAGATACTGCAAGTCTGAACAGTTTAGAAAGTTCTTTAGAGAGCATGCAGGATCCTCTTCTCAAACAAATGCTCTGGTCCACTCTTTGGACCATGGTCCGACATGCTCAACTACCGGCTCAAACCTTCATCAAGTGGTGCATCACTCATCTGAAAAACGAGCAAGACTTAGGTGTTTTTCAGCAGGCTTTAGATTACATGATCACTGCTTTTTGGTACTTAGATCAAAACCTCAAAAGAAAGTACCAAGAACCAACAGAAGCATTTGTATTTTCTCTCTTCGAAAAAACAGATCCTAAAAATCCCATGAAAATAGTTCTTTTTACACGCTATCTCAACGTCCTGAGGAGTCAAGCAGGATTAAAACGTGCTGAAACCTGGCTTCAACAAAAAGAAATCGCAGGTTTTCCTTTCGATCAAGAACGCCGTTGGTCAATCCTCTTCAGGCTTGCTCATGAAGGCATCCCTTCCGCTCGTAAAAAAATTACTGCTGAATTAACTGCGGATAAAAATGATAAAGGTCGACTTTGGGCGATGGCTGCAGAAGCAAGCATCCCAGAAATAAAAAATAAAAAGCTATGGTGGAAAAGGTTGCTCCAAGAAGATCCTCACTATGAAACACTTTCAATTGAAAAAGCACGACGTATTATGAGCGTTTTTCATCCCGAAGACCGCTTAGAAATCACTGAATTTATGGAGGATGATTTTTTTAAAAAACTTCCTAGCATCGTTGAAAAATTTCCAGATAAATTCAACGCAAGCTTTGCAAAACTCATGTACCCCAAGCACTGCTCAGAAAAGTTGGATCAAAAAGTGAGCGCTTTTTTAAAAAAACACCTTCATTTACCCATCGGGGTCTTACGTGAACTTCGGATGAATCAGCAATTGCATCAGAGAACGCTGCAGGCAAGGCAACTTTCGCGTTCTCATGAAAGACTCAAAAAGCATGATTGAGACTCAAGGTTACGCTGCTTTTTCAGAAGATGAACCTTTAAGGTTTTTTGATTTTAAAAGAAAAGAGCCAGAAGATCATGAGGTTCTCATTGCCATTCATTACTGCGGGATTTGTCATTCTGATATTCACCAAGCAAGAGGGGAATGGCCAGACTCTCACTACCCTCTCGTTCCAGGACACGAAATCACAGGCATCGTGACGGAATTAGGAAAAAAAGTGACACGTTTTCAAAAGGGAGATCGCGTAGGCGTGGGCTGCTACATCGATTCCTGCAGAACCTGCTTTGCTTGCGAAACAAAACTTGAGCAGTACTGTGAAAAAACGGTATTTACCTACAATACCCCTTTAGAACACGGTCATACGCAAGGAGGGTATTCAGACCAAATTGTTGTCGATGAAAATTACGTTTTTTCTATTCCAGATGCTCTAGCATTGGATCTGGCAGCACCTCTTTTATGTGCAGGCATTACCGTTTACTCCCCGCTAAAACATTGGAAAGTCAATACTCGTACAAAAATGGCTGTTTTAGGACTAGGCGGATTAGGCCATATGGCTGTTAAGATTGCCTCTGCGTTAGGGGCAGAAGTGACTGTATTCAGTCGCAGTCTTGCCAAACAAAAAGACGCAAAAAAAATGGGAGCAGTCAATTTTCATACCACTTCAGAACCCAAACTATTTGAAAAACTTCAAGGATCCTTTGATCTGATACTCAATACTATTTCTGCAGAAGTCCCCTGGGATCTCTATTTAAATCTTTTACGTTTAAATGGTTCACTCGTACTCCTAGGCGTGCCGCCTCAGGCTGTCCCTGTCAACGCCTCTACCTTGATTGACTCAAGACGATCGCTATCAGGTTCCTTAATCGGAGGCTCGAGAGAAACTCAAGAAATGCTGAATTTTTGCGCAAAATATAAAATCACCCCAGAAATCGAGCGCATTCCTATTCAAAAAGTCAATGAAGCTTATACCCAAGTCCTCGCAGGTAAAGTAAAATACCGTTTTGTCATCTGCATGGACTCCCTCAAAAAACCTATGGCCTAACACTTTTCTCTACAATGCTGATTACTTTCCCACAGGAAACCGGCACAGGCGGCTGTGATTGTACTTTATTTTCACCTGTGATAGATTTCATCGCGTTATGGATAATACGACTTGTTTTTTCGGTGAATCTGTCAGACGTCAACTACAACAAACTAATTTAGAAGTCATTGACATTGTATCTATTCCTTCCGGAGATCGTCTTTTGAGACTCAAAGCACTTCAGGAAGTCTTAGTCAACCTCTCTGAAGAAGAAAGCATGCGAACACGTGAGTACTTGATAAGAGTCAAGGCTCGAGACCCTCAACCCGTCGAACTGATGCCTTCAAAAGACCATCGAGAGCCCCAAAAGCCTTGCATGGGAGAGATTTATCTTCCCAATGGAAAGCTTAATGTGACTTTTCTCATGAAAAATGCAGAACTTCTTTTTGATGCAGGCGACTTTGTCTTAGCCCGCAAGATCTACAATACTATTTTACGCTCGGGAGAAATGACAGCAACAGTGCTTCACCGCCTGGGAAAATGCTATGAAGCAGAAGGAAAAACAGAGATCGCTCATGCCAAGTTCGAAGAGGCCACTTTCTTACAAATGGGCTCCTTTGCCTCTCAGCCTGTGCACCTTAAAGATAGAATCCCAAAATCGAACTACAACCCATCACAAACAAGATCATAAATAAAAAGATACTTCCTGCTTGAATCCGTCTCATCGCAGCTTCACTCTTAGTAATCCCCCAACCAATGCAAAACTGCCACAATCCATTGGACAAGTGATAAGAAACCCCTAAAACACCCAAAAGGTAAAGGGAAAGTGCTAAGGGATCATGAAACGCCCAAGACATATCATCAAAAGAAAGAGGCCTTGCGTGCAAAATAGGCCGAATGCTTGTTTTATAAACATGAGCAGGGATAAAAAGCAAAAGACCAATACCACTTAACCGCTGTAAAACGTACTTTAAATGCCCAAAATAAGGAAACTTTAAAAGATGAGGGCGGGATTTCTTCATGGCAAACAACCCATAAAAACCATGAAAAGCTATCGGCACCCAAAGCAATAAGATCGTCAGAGGCACAATCAAAGGTAAAGACTTCGTACTCGCAAGACGCTGATTAAAAGCAGCTACTCCTGAAAGACTCGCTAAATTGCGGTAAAAATGGACTACCACATAAATTCCCAAAGGAAAAACTCCGAAAAAACTAAATGCCTTATTCAACCAAAACGACCGATAAGAGGTCTTCATCGCATCTCCCCTGATCTGCTCGCTTCTCTGCCGCTCAAACTCACAAGACCCTCATTTCTAAAAACAAACCCCGAAAATCTCAGATGACACCCCTGCAAAAAAATTCTCACAGGGAGCCTCCTAAACACCCTCTTTTATCCTTCGTCCCCAGCTTCTGTCAAGTACAAGACAATTACCCCCTCTTCATCAATAAAAAATATTGCATTTCAAGCTCTGAGGGTTAGATTCAAGCGCAATGCGTTTGGGTATTGCCAGTCTTTTTTTACTCCTGATCTATCTACCTAACGTACACGCAAGATCTCTTCGAGGACTCTGGGGCTACAGCTTCCCAAGTGCTTGCCTGGGCCAAAACAATGCCTTTGCACTATCCTCTCATTCACCCACCTCAACCTATCTCCTAGGATTAGAATATGAAGTATTCGAGGGTATTACTTTTGAAATGGACGCTGTTTATGCAACCCGAGGATTTCAACAAATCCTCAATGCCACTACCTCCGAAATCAGCTTCCAAGCCATCCAAATCCCTATCTTATTGCGCTACTACATTGCCCCCACACTCTCTCTGGGTGTCGGAGGTTATGCGGAATGGGGCTCTTATCAAGACAACTCTCCTGCAGGAATCACCACAGGATCTTATGGTGCATCTAACTACGATGCAGAAGATTACGGCGCGCTTTTTAGCCTGGCAGCTCGGATTCACGTCATTTACACTGTCGATTTTTTAATTGAGGGCCGCTACCTATACGGATTAAAAAATATCAGCCACTTCGCCAATACCAGCATCTACCTTCGAGACTATCAGCTTCTTTTTGGAGTCAGCTTATTCTAAAAAGAACTGACCCCAGGACAAAATACCCCCATCACCTCTGAATCTTCCTGATCGAAAATCTAGCATAGATCCCCCCAATACTCCTGCTTTCTGACACTCCCACATCAAGATCCCAGGTACCTGAAAAAACCCAAACCCTGAAACCTCTCCCAGAAAGTAGCAACAAAACAGGATCGCTATTGAGTCAAAATACTTGATTTTGTCAGTAACACAAACGAAGTCTCGTGACGGATACAAGAAACCCATCAAAAAAGCAAAGCTCAAGCCTACTATGTGCAGGCGTAAAAATCTTGAGACCCTGCCCTCAATGAGAAAAATAAAAAAGAAGAAAACCCACTAAAGCAACACTACATCCCGCAACCACATCCCCATAATGCTCAAAAATAGGATGCTCTAATTTAAAAAAACCTAAAAAAGCCAAAAAAGTGGAACCCAAAAGAGCAGCCAAGACCCCCAAAGAAAAGGCTACCCAGATGCACAGTAAGGCACCCACCCCTTCCACAATAGCCTGTCCCACCACGGGTAAAACAGCAACACAAGGAGAAAAACCTAAGGTGAATAAAAACCAAAAAGGAGTTTTCTGTGAAGGAACTTGAGCACTGAGATGAGTGTGACCATGACAACTCCATTGAGTAAAAAAAGCAATCCCAGCAAAAAACAAACCAAAAACGCCTAAAGCCAAACCTGCGTAACGCTCAATGGACTCTTCATAATCCAAAAAAAAATGAGTCTCTACCCATAAGGATAAAAGTGCCAAAAAAAAGGACAAAACAATATGCCCCAACGCAGTCACACAAGCAGCCAAAAGAGCCTTTTTTAAAGGCCATTTTCGAGATTTTGCAATCAAAACAACGGGTAACCAATGTCCTGGAGCAAGAGAATGTAAAATACCTACGGAAGCCGCAGAAAATATCAAAAGTATCACAAATCAAAAATCTTTCCTAATCAGACCAACTCTTCTACAAGAGAGAGCATAGCGCAGACGATTTTTCTCACATAAAAAGTTATTCTCTCACCAAAAAGAACGCAATGCACTAACAAAAGATTTTATCTTGTGAGACTAACGCTTCAACAAAAAAAGTTCAACTTAATTTTGACACGCAAGCATTCTCACGCCGTAAGAAAAATCATTTCCTGATTTTAAAAATATTGCTAATTCTGAAAAAGGGCATAGCTACTAAAAGGGAGAGGGAAAGGAAGATGAAAATCAGTAATGAGGTTTCAAGAAAAAAAGCGTTACTACTCTGGCACGAAGGGATGTTACACCACCATTTAGGTGATTTACTAAAAGCTATCGATTTATACACGCAGTCTATCGCCATTCATCCCACAGCGGAGTCTTATGCTTTCAGAGGTTGGGCGTACAGTTTTTTCGGAAACTTCCAAGAAGCCATCGAAGAATGCAAAAAAGCAATCCGAGTCGACCCTACACTCGGAAATCCCTACAATGACATCGGCTCTTACCTCATCACACAAGGTAAATTAGAGGAAGCAGAACGATGGCTCGCACGAGCAAAGACAGCCGTCCGATATGAAGACGCAGCCCACTACCCTTATGTGAACTTGGGAAGGATCTACGCAGCCCAGGGAAGACTGATACAAGCTGCCCAAGAGTTTGAGCATGGATTGAAAATCTTTCCTGGAGAACCCCATTGCATCGCAGCCTTGGAAGAAATTTATAAGTTCCTCCACTGAAGCGAAAAATCCCTAAACTGGGTTTCTCTTAAGAAGCTCGCGTTTTTTTTTCTTGAGCTGACGTTTTCTATTTTTCATTTTTTGAGCATGTTTTTTTCTACCGCGTCCCATAACTCGTGACTATGGAACAAAATGTCAAATTAATCAATAGCTGATGCAATCAATTTCTTACGTCTCCTAAAAAATCCTCGCACACATATGGCATCGGTCATATCCATTAAGAAAACAGAAAATAGAAAACTTTGGCTTCAAGACCTTAAGACTTCTTCACCTAGAACTAGAAATCTTAGATTCTTGGAATTCAACCATGCATTAAAACTCAATCTTCTCACTAAAGCCCCTACGCTCCCAAGTGACACTCAGAGAAACTAAGCCAAGAAAAGTCAAATAACTACAACAAGAGTAAGAATTTTCATCTTAAAAAAAAAGACACAGAAAAAGATGTGATTTTTAAAAAAAAATTGGGGGCATCGAGCTAGGTTAGCGCCGAGCTACCTCGGTACTAGGATCGCCGCAGGCGGGCTGAACGACTGAGTTCGGGAAGGGATCAGGTGTGGCCCCGCCGCCAAAGACACCCCCAAAGGATGGGGAAGATCTGAGCAACAGAAAGAATATAGAAAGACTCAGTTACCTGAGCATAGGGAAGAATAAAAAAAAGATAAGCCACACGTCCTATTAGTAGTGGTCAGCTTAATAGATTGCTCTACTTACACACCCACCCTATCAACCCTGTAGTCTTCAGGGGGACTTAAGGGGACTAAATGTCCCGGGAGAAGTTGTTTTGAAGAGAGTTTCCCACTTAGATGCTTTCAGCGGTTATCTCGTCCAGACATAGCTACCCAGCAACTGCCACTGGCGTGACAACTGGCACACTAGCGGTCTGTCCATCCCGGTCCTCTCGTACTAAGGACAGCTCTTCTCACTTCTCCAACACCTACGGCAGATAGGGACCGAACTGTCTCACGACGTTCTGAACCCAGCTCGCGTACCGCTTTAATTGGCGAACAGCCAAACCCTTGGGACCTATTCCAGCCCCAGGATGCGATGAGCCGACATCGAGGTGCCAAACCTCCCCGTCGATGTGATCTCTTGGGGGAGATAAGCCTGTTATCCCCGGAGTACCTTTTATCCGTTGAGCGATGGCCCTTCCATACGGGACCACCGGATCACTAGAACCTGCTTTCGCACCTGCGCGACTTGTCCGTCTTGCAGTCAAGCACCCTTATGCTCTTACACTCTTCGGCTGGTTTCCACTCAGCCTGAGGGTACCTTCGCGCGCCTCCGTTACTTTTTGGGAGGCGACCGCCCCAGTCAAACTGCCCGCCTGACATCGTCCCGTGGCCGGTTCAACGACCTTCGGTGAGATCAGCCAAAAATACAGGGTGGTATTTCAAGGTTGCCTCCCTTCGAGCTAGCGCCCAAAGTTCTTTGGCTCCCACCTATCCTACACAGCATTTCCAGATGATCTATGCCAGGTTACAGTAAAGGTTCACGGGGTCTTTCCGTCTTGCCGCAGGAACACGGTATCTGCACCGCGACTCCAATTTCGCTGAGTCTCCAGTCGAGACAGTGGGGAATTCGTTACGCCATTCGTGCAGGTCGGAACTTACCCGACAAGGAATTTCGCTACCTTAGGACCGTTATAGTTACGGCCGCCGTTTACCGGGGCTTAAGTTCGAAGCTTCTGGACCTAAGTCCATGACCTCTCCCCATGACCTTCCGGCACCGGGCAGGCGTCAGACCCTATACATCCTCAATTGAGTTTGCAGAGTCCTGTGTTTTTGTTAAACAGTCGATACCCCCTGGTTTCTGCCCCCCATTTCAGCTCCTGAATGCTTGTTCCATTCACCTACTTTGGGGCTACCTTCTTCCGAAGTTACAGTAGTATTTTGCAGAGTTCCTTAACTGGAGTTCTCTCACGCGCCTGAGGATACTCTCCTCGCCCACCTGTGTCGGTTTCCGGTACGAGTTTCTGTTTGATTTGCTCCGCAGCTTTTCTTGTGCGTCGAGAAACCATGACTTCCAAGGTCATTACACCTCTCGGACTCCCTTCTCGGAGATAACTGCCAAGGGGATTTTTCCTCCCTGACACCCCTACTAGGTTCCACCAGTTCAACCGTTCACTGGCCCATGTCTTCTTCCGCAGTCCCTACTGAGCTTGATAACACCAAACAAAAAGTTGAGGAATATTAACCCCATTTCCATCGTCTACGCCTTTCGGCCTCGACTTAGGTCTCGACTAACCCTGCCTGGACGAACCGTGTGCAGGAACCCTTGGGCTTACGGCGATCAGGATTCTCACCTGATTGATCGCTACTCATACCAGCAGCAGCTCTTGTCATACCTCTACCTGTGCTTTCGCTCAGGCTTCTACGGCTTAGACAATGCTCCCCTACCCCGCGAATACCTTCTCGATACTCGCAGTCGCAGCTTCGGTTCTAAACTTCAGCCCCGTTACGTTTTCGGCGCAACACCCCTCGACCAGTGAGCTATTACGCTTTCTTTAAAGGATAGCTGCTTCTAAGCTAACCTCCTGGTTGTCTCGGGAATGTCACATCCTTTCCCACTCAGTTTAGAATTTGGGACCTTAGCTGGCGATCTGGGTTCTTTCCCTTTTGACGACGAAACTTATCTCCCGCCGTCTGCCTCCTAGGGGGTTCAGTTCACTGGCATTCGGAGTTTGATAGGGTTTGGTAACCCGGTAAGGCCCCTAGCCCAGTCAGTGCTCTACCTCCAGTGACTCTCCCTAAGACGCTACCTAAATAGCTTTCGGGGAGAACCAGCTATCACGCAATTTGGTTGGCCTTTCACCCCTAAGCACAACTCATCCGAAACCTTTTCAACGGTTACCGGTTCGGTCCTCCACGCCCTGTTACGGGCGCTTCAACCTGGTCATGCCTAGCTCATCGCGTTTCGGGTCTAGTGCCGGTCACTCATTCGCCCTATTCAGACTCGCTTTCGCTACGGCTTCCCCCTTCGGGTTAACCTTGCGACCGACACTAACTCGCTGGTTCATTATGCAAAAGGTACGTGGTCAGGCATTTCTTTTTCAAGACATAGCCCTCCCACCGCTTGTAGGCACGGGGTTTCAGATTCTATTTCACTCCCCTATACGGGGTTCTTTTCACCTTTCCCTCACGGTACTATGCGCTATCGGTGACATGCTTGTATTTAGTCTTGGATGATGGTCCACCCGGATTCCCACAGGGGTTCTCGAGCCCCATGGTACTTGGGATTCTCCTAGAGTCTCTGAACATTTCGTCTACGGGGCTTTCACCCTTTCTTGCAGCTTTTTCCAAAGCTTTCGACTATCTTCTTCGAATCTCATCTCGGAGTCCCGCAACCCCACTTAACTTGTTAAGTGGTTTAGACTTTGCCCGCTTCGCTCGCCACTACTGAGGGCATCTCTTGCTTGATTTCTTTTCCTGGAGGTACTAAGATGTTTCAATTCCCTCCGTTCGCCTCCTTATCCTACTTCACTCAGATAAGAATCACTTTTTACAGTGGGGTTTCCCCATTCGGACACGCCCGGATCTTTGCTTTTTTGGCAGCTCACCGAGCTCTTTCGTGGCCTAAACCGTCCTTCTTCGCCAGCATGTCCCAAGGCATCCACCTCGTGCCCTGAGTCGCTTATCACGTTTTTTACTCTTCGCCTATGCCCAGAGAACTCAATCTCTGTGCTTTGCAGATACTGTTCCTGATTCACCATGGTTTTCCATGGCTTCTTCAGTTTTTTTCAGCTTTTACTTTCTATACCTTATTCTGTTTTCAAAGATCTTCCATCTCAAGGGCTTTCCCCCTAAGACCCGCAATACCCTAGGCATTACGGCTAAACTTTTTCCGATTTGGTGGGCCTGAGAAGACTTGAACTTCCGACCCCACGCTTATCAAGCGTGTGCTCTAACCAACTGAGCTACAGGCCCGTTGACCCTCATGGGTTCAATCTTTTGAAAGAGAAAATGGAGACTTAAGACCGATCTCTTTTACGAGACTTGACCAGAAATACCTATGCTCTTACGCATAGCACTATTCCTTAGAAAGGAGGTGATCCAGCCGCAGGTTCCCCTACGGCTACCTTGTTACGACTTCACCTCAGTCACTCACCCCACCTTCGCCGAAGGCCTCCTTTCGGTTAGCCTGATCGTCTTCTGGTTGAGTCAGCTCCCATGGTGTGACGGGCGGTGTGTACAAGGCCCGGGAACGTATTCACCGCGGCGTGCTGATCCGCGATTACTAGCGATTCCAACTTCATGGAGTCGAGTTGCAGACTCCAATCCGAACTGAGAACGGCTTTTTGAGATTGGCTCCAGGTTTCCCCTTTGCTTCCCTTTGTACCGTCCATTGTATCACGTGTGTCGCCCTGGATATAAAGGCCATGAGGACTTGACGTCATCCCCACCTTCCTCCGTGTTCACCACGGCAGTCTCCTTAGAGTGCCCAACTGAATGCTGGCAACTAAGGACAGGGGTTGCGCTCGTTGCGGGACTTAACCCAACATGTCACCACACGAGCTGACGACAGCCATGCAGCACCTGTCTTCCTGCTGTATTACTACAGAAATCCTATTTCTAGGACTGTCAGGAGATGTCAAATCCAGGTAAGGTTCTTCGCGTTGCTTCGAATTAAACCACATGATCCACCGCTTGTGCGGGCCCCCGTCAATTCCTTTGAGTTTTAGTCTTGCGACCGTACTTCCCAGGCGGGGTACTTAGTGCGTTAGCTACGGTTCGGCGGGGGTCAAGACCCTCCAAACCTAGTACCCATCGTTTACGGCGTGGACTACCAGGGTATCTAATCCTGTTTGCTCCCCACGCTTTCGTAGTTGAGTGTCAGTTCCTGTCCAGGTCGTCGCCTTCGCTTCTGGTGTTCCTCCCGATCTCTACGCATTTCACCGCTACACCGGGAATTCCACGACCCTCTCCAGGACTCTAGTCTCACCGTTTCTGGGGCACTTCTTGAGTTAAGCTCAAGGCTTTCACCCCAGACAAATGAGACCACCTACCTACCCTTTACGCCCAATAATTCCGAGCAACGCTTGCACCCTCCGTATTACCGCGGCTGCTGGCACGGAGTTAGCCGGTGCTTCCTTTAGCGGTACCGTCAGACCTAGAGGCTATTCACCTCTTGGCTTTTCGTCCCGCTCGACAGAGCTTTACAACCCGAAGGCCTTCTTCACTCACGCGGCGTGGCTGCGTCAGACTTTCGTCCATTGCGCAAGATTCCCCACTGCTGCCTCCCGCAGGAGTCTGGACCGTGTTTCAGTTCCAGTGTGGCTGATCATCCTCTCAGACCAGCTACTCATCATCGCCTTGGTAGGCTTTTACCCCACCAACTAGCTAATGAGACGCAGGCTCATCCCAAAGCAAGGGGAATTGCTTCCTCCCTTTCCCGAAAAACCCAATTACGGATTCCGTCGCTCTATCCAGTATTAGCCTGCCTTTCGATAGGTTATTCCAGACTTTGAGGTAGATTACCTACGCGTTACTCACCCGTACGCCACTTTACTTGGGATTACTCCCTTTCACGTTCGACTTGCATGTGTTAAGCACGCCGCCAGCGTTCGCTCTGAGCCAGGATCAAACTCTCATGTTTGAAATTTTATAAAACTTACAAACTTCTAGTTTAAACCCAAACTCAATTTCTTTTATCAAAGACATTGATTCGAGGTTTTCGACATCACTTAAGCTTTCTGCTTAAGCTGCCATGCCTACTCGCCCCCACTTTCTCTTTCAAATTATTCAACCCATTTTTCAAAGATCTGCTGTTTTCGTTTTTTTTCCTTCACTCAACAGCGAGTTCTCATGCGTACCTAATTTTTAAAATCCTTGCAAGTTATTTTTTAAGGATTTTTT
>TBL_comb48_EPIDRAFT_1001337_pt1 | contig 18329 bp, 13 predicted proteins | sample TroBogEpilimnion_37_FD_10681 | JGI IMG/M metagenome (IMG submission 10681)
ACCACCGTAGCCGCCACGGCCACCGCCGCCGCCACCACCGCTTTTGCCGCCGCCACCACCGTAGCCGCCACGGCCACCGCCGCCGCCGCCACCACCGTAGCCGCCGCCGCCACCTGCTGGGCGATCTTCTTTCGGACGGGCTTCATTGATGGTCAGGTTGCGACCGCCGTAGTCTTTTTCGTTGAGGCCACGGATGGCTTCATTCATGGCGGTTTGGGAGTCCATGGTCACGAAAGCAAAGCCACGTGGACGACCGGAGTCGCGATCCATCGGCAGGTGAATGTCGGTAACAGTGCCGTAGTCGGTGAAGAGAGCGCGGACGTCGTCTTCGGTGGCGGTGAAGGGCAGGTTGCCCACGTACATTTTAGTATTCATATCGATTTTCTTGAGTTCAGTCAGCCTGAATGAGGGCTGAGTAAGCTCCGAGATCGGATTTAAGAACACCAAAGGAAACAACCTGATGAACGACTTAGCTTAGCCTTTATCAGGTTAACTTGCGAGACCACCCTTCGTCGTCATCGAGGAAATAGCAAACGTAATGTTGAATTTGGAGGCGTCATCACGCCAAAATGAGCCGTAAAGCAAAGATTTTGTCGTGTGCAGGACTACAAGACCTCGTTGAATTGTACTACGTTGGAAGTCCACTAAAAAAATGAAAGATCACTCTTTATGCTTGCGCAGGCGGCCTTTTTTTTGTTCAAATGGCCGGAGCTGACCGAAGCTGCATCCCCCCCCAGGGCATGTGGCCCTCTGTCCCCCCATTTTCCCCCAGCCATCCCTTTGTTAACAGCTCTTCAATCATTTCATTTTAATCAGTTGCTACATGATTTCCGAAACTCTGATCGAACAAGATGCCATTGGTTTGGCTCTCACCGGCAGCCTTGCCAAAGGCATGCTGGCCAAGAGGCTACAGCCGAAGCGAGCGAGCGAGTATCGGGACATCAACGGACTGCTGCCTAATATGAAGCAAGACATAGCGGCTGCTGGGCCTTCCACTTCTGGGACCTTTCCCAATCTGACCGCCGTCAGTCCGTCCGATCTGTTTTTGGTGACGGGCGTCACCGGCTTTCTGGGAGGCACGGTGGTCGCAGAACTGCTGACGGCCCCTTTTTCCGCCAAACTGCTGCTGATGGTGCGTGCATGCAGCCCTGAAGAGGGGCTGGAGCGCGCACGCCGCTCCTTGGAACGCTTTGAGGTGCCGCACGCCCTCCTCGCCAAGCTCACGGTGGCCAACATTCTCTGCGGAGATCTCGGCAACGTGGCTGCCTTTGAACGGGACCCTAGGCTGGATGCCGTGACGCATGTGGTGAACTGCGCTGGCATCACCTCCTTTGGCAAAGATCCTGATGTGTGGCGCGTCAATGTGGACGGCACCCTGGCCTTTGCCCACCGTCTGAAGCGGGCCACTGGGCTGAAGCGGTTCGTTCACATCAGCACCGCGATGATCTGCGGTGACAAGCCGCCGAGCGTGGTGGAAGAAGATGTGAGCCTCGGCATCAATGGCCAGCACCTGGTGCCCTACACCGAAAGCAAAGCCGAGGCCGAACGCCGACTGCTCAAGGAGATGGCAGGGCTGCCCTTTGTCATTGTCAGGCCGACCATCATCGCCGGTCACACTCGGCTGGGCTGCCGCCCTTCCGGCAGCATCTTCTGGGCCTTCCGCATGAGCCATGCGTTGCGCATGACCACCTCTCCTCTGGATGGCAAGATCGACGTGGTCCCGGTGGACTATGCAGCGCGTGCCGTGCTGCATCTGGCTGCGGCCAAGGAACTGCGGCACAACATCTATCATGTCGGGTCCGGGCCGAACCACAGCTCGACTTTTGCCGAGATCGACGCCGCGTTTGTCAAAGCTGACGGTGGAGTCCGCAGCGGCGAGTTCCACAGCGGATCGGTCGAAGAGGCGCTCAAGCGCAAAGACAGCTTTCAGCAGATCTTTGGCCAGTGCAATCGGCGCTTCATGCAGGTGGCCATTCGGCTCTATGGCGGTTTCGCCGCGCTTGACGCGACGTTTGATAATTCGCGTCTGTTGAAAGAGGGGGCACCACCGCCACCGAAGTTTTCAGACTATCTCGGCGTCTGTTTGGAGACTTGCAAAGATGTGAGCATCTACGCTCAGGCCATGATCGACTTTGTCTGAGGCGGGCATGAGCATCTCCAGTTTTATCCACGACTACGGTTTGCTGGCTTTGATCATCGGGACGATTTTTGAAGGAGAAGGCGTGGTACTCGTCGCAGGACTCGCCATTCGCCAGGGGCTGCTGCCACCCGTTGCGGCGCTGCTGGCGGCCTTGCTCGGGACGGTGATTTCAGACCAATTTTGCTTTTTTGTCGGCAGGTTCATGGGCGATACCGTGTTGCGTCGTTTTCCTGGCATACAGGCTCGGTTTGAGGCCGTACGTTCTCGGGTGGAGAGCCATCAAACCGCCATCATCTTCAGCTTTCAGTACTTTCCCGGCCTGAGCATGGTCGTGCCCTTCACACTGGGGATGACGCGACTGCTGGCGCTGCGCTTTCTGCTGCTGGATGTGCTCTCCGCCGCGCTGTGGTCAGGGACGCTGCTGACCGCTGGTTATCTCTTCGGAGTCTCCATTCAGCCGCTGCTGGAAAAATTCCATGAATACAGCGGTTGGCTGCTGGGGGCGTTAGCCTGCCTCATCCTGCTGGTGTTTCACTGGCGCGCTGCTCGTGCCCAAGCCAAGGAGGGCGCATTATGAAGCTGAACTGGCACCGTCTGGCCCTGGGTGCGCTGCTATTGGCGGCGCTCTGCAGCGCCTCCTGCCGCTCGGCCAAAGGCCTGGTGGCCGCCATTGAGGTGAAACCCTCCAAGTTCCTCACCCACGCCGCTGAACTGAAGGAAAACCGCAAGCGCTCGCCCTTTCTTGGCAACTGGTGGAATCCTGACCCCAAGATTGTCGCAGCGGCGGATCAGGCTAAAAAAATCCGCGTCGCGCCGGTGCTCTACAGCTACGTGCGCCCGATGGAGGGTATCTTCGCCAAGATCGAATACGGCGCGAAGCACCGAGATCACAACTTGCCGGAACTCGCCAAGTACACCCGCAAAAAGTTTACCGAGGTGTTTCGAAAAGCCAAAAAGCCGCGTTACACCGTCGCGGACTCCACCGACAAGGACGCCCTCATCTTGGAACTCTCCTTGCTGGAATGGGTGCCCAACACCTACAGCAGCATCCTGGTGCGTGAAGCGGTGGATATGGTGACCTTTGATGGTGTGGCTGCTGCCACGATGAAAGGCTCACGCGGGTCCATGGCCATTGAAGGGCGTCTGATCGATCCTAAGTCCAAGCAGTCCGTCTTCGAGTTTGCCGACAAGGAGGTCGGCAAGACCGTGTTGATCTTGCCAATCCAGGAGTTTTTCCCACAAGGCCAGGCGCATTTCGCCATCAACGAATGGGCGAAACAACTGGAGGAACTGCTACGCACCAAAGCCGATGTCAAAGTGAAGGACAGCTTTCCCGTCGTGCTCTGGAACTACTAACCCCCGCTGCCATGACCGACTATCAAGGCCCCGCTTTTCAATTGGTCGATACCATCACCGCCGAAGAGCTGGCAAGCAAGGGCGGCTTCCAACCGCGCACGCGGCCGCTGCTGGTGAAAGGGGCCGTCAAATCCTGGCCAGCCTGGAACAAATGGACCTTTGCCAAGCTGGCCGAACTCAAGCGCCCGGACGGCTCGGAGGTCATCTCCAGCTTTCAAAACGGACTGGTCGAGCAGGGCGTCACCAAAGAGCCGCTGGACCTCCCCGTAGCCCCCTACCTGCGCGAACTCGATGAACTCGCGCGCAAAATCCGCGCTGAATGGGATGGGAACACCGGCCTGTGCCCTGACCGGGTCTGGAAGTCCCTCAAACCCGGGGAACGCTTTCACCTCAACTGGGCGCATCTGCAGAGCTTCGTCGCCAACCGCATCTACCTCGCGCAGTGGGACATCCTGAGTGAGTTCCCCGCCATGAAGCAGGACTTCGCCATCCGCACGCTCTGGCCCGGCTGGCGCATGACCTGGCAGTACGTATTCATCGGGCCTTCCAACACCGTCACCGGCCTGCACTACGATTTCCCCGACAACTGGTTCTGCCAGGTGGCAGGGGTGAAGGAATTCCTTCTCTTCCCGCCGGAGAACTCCCCGCACATGCACACTTCGAAGAAATTCGACTGGGGTGCCACGCTCAGCGACATCAACATTTCCAAGCTCGCAGAGCAGCCGCAGATGCGGGCAGACTTTGCCAAGGCAAACGGCCTCTATGCCCGCGTGGAAGCAGGGGATGCGCTCTTTGTCCCCAAGCAGACCTGGCACTGCGTCGTCGCTCTGGAGCCATCCGTGAGCCTGGCCGTCTTTGGCCTCACGCTGCCGGAGGTGCTCATCGGCGGCGGCAAAGCGGAACTCAAGGCGCTCCTGCACCGCATGCGCCTCTACCGCTGGGGGAACTGCACCTGTCATAAAATGACGGCGGCACCGAAAACCCTCGTCTCGAAGTAAGACTGTCAGCCGCCCATCTGGCGGCGGAGGTCAATGCATCTCCACATCGCACTGGCCCAGGCCGCCGCGATAGTAGTTGAACTGCACATTTGGGTGATCGGCCAGCAGCGACATCGGCACGGAGGCATCTGCGAGACGCTTGGAAATCATCAACGCCGTGAGGCGTTGGCCCAGCGGATTGTCATGCAGTCCGGCGTGCCAGATGCTGACCTTCTCCGCCATCCACGTTTCCTTCGGACCCACGGTGATGGCCTTTTGCGGCACCAGGGTGATGTTGCCACCACCCGATGTGCGGGCGTTCTGCATGAGGGTCACGGGATGCAGATCCACGATACGCGTGGTCAGCTTGCGAAACTCCGCTGGCGGCGGCGGCTCGTTCTTGAATTTGCCGGTGCGCTTGGGCGGATCATTGAAAGCCCAGTGCTTGATGTCGCCCTGGCCGCCCTGCATCACCGCGCAGCGCACGCCGCTCTGCCAGCTCTTGATGTAGGCGGCGGTGTCGGCCTTGGGGAAGTGGAGCTGGGTGTCCGGCATGCAGAGCTTCTTCTGCATGCGGTCAAAGCAGAGGTCGCGGTCGGCTTTTTCAAACGACAGCGGGTGCTCCAGGGTCACTTCCTTCTTCGTGTGCTCATCGTACCACTCGTCCATGCCCCAGAAGTGGCCGTCTTTGATCGAGATGCCGAGGTCGTTCACCAGTCGTGCCACCAGCGGGAGCTGCTCCGTGGGGCCCACGGGCCCGCAGATGCCTGCTGGATTGTCCGGCGTGGCCTGCTTCCAGGCGTGGATGTACTCCAATGCCTCGGCCAAGTAGAAATCCTCCAGGGTGTCATACATCACCACCTTGAAGCCGGGGCGGGAGAGTTGGCGCAGATCCCGCTCCGTGAGCCGGGCGGCATCGTTGATAAGGTCGTCTTCCAACGTGGTGTAGTCCCACCAGTCCGGTGCGATGTGGCTGATTTTACGCGGCATGGTATGGTTGGGTTGTTAAAGGATAGTCAGGGAGAACGTCCGTTTTGCCAAGCTCTCATCATGCAAGGTGCAAAAAATGTGCTCGGACGGGGGGCGGGGAGGCTTGTCCTCAAGCCGCTGCCGAGCGTTGCCGCGCGTGCTTTTCGAAAATGCGTTTTCGAAAACGCTGTGAAGCTTCGCCGCAGCAGCGCAGTCCATGTGCCGCCCCTTGACCTCTTCTCCACCGCAGTTATCCATGGTCATGCACTGGAAGACCGTCCGCCGAATTTTAGCCGGAGTCGCCCTCCTGGCGAGTGTGTGGCTGATGTCGGCGGGGTTGAAGATGGGATGGCTGGCCGCGGCGTTTCCGGTGATCGGGAGCTTGCTGCTCTTGCTGATGGCGGTGCTGCTGATCGCGCCGGATACGGCGGTCAAGGTCGCCGAGTGGTGTGCGAAGCCGTTTGCGGACTTGTTCTATCCTTCCGATGAATTTGAGAAGCCGCCGCTGTCGTACAATCTGGCTAGGCGCTACAAGCAGGAGCGTCGGGTGGATGAGGCGGTGCAGGAGTATGAGAAGATCCTGTACTATTACCCGAAGGAACGGGATGCGTGTGTGGAGTTGATTGAACTGGCGCGACTAGCTGGCGATGACGAGCTGAGGGAGAAGTATGAGGCGCTGCTGCGGGAGAAGTTTGAGGGATGAGAATTGGGGGCGATTGAGGCATCCTCCTCGTCCTCGTCCTCCTACTCGAACTCGTCCTCGATCTTGGCGTTTCGTTGCAAGTTCCGTGCTTCAAGTTGCTTTGAATCGGCGCAGGGCGGAACTACAGAACGGTGCTGGGTGGCTCATTGAATTGTTGATGTGGCGGAGCGCAATGATCGAGGACGAGTAGGATTCCGCTTCGGTGGAATGGCCTGACGGCTTGATCCTCTTGAGTCCTCAGCACCCTACACCAACACCGCAGGAGACTGTTCTTCGAGCTCTTCAATGGCAGTCAGGCGGGCCTGTTCTTCATCGAGGTCCTCGTTCACGGGCACGGTCTCCGCCTGCTCTTCAGCGGCAGCATCGTCCTCAGCCTTCTTCTTGCGGTTGGGTTGGTTCGGGGCTTCGAGGGCGAGTTCCTGGACGGTCTTGTCCATGGTGCGGGTGTCTTCGGTGGTCATGCGCACGCCCACAGGCTTGCTGACGCCGAACTCCTGCATGGTGACGCCGTAGATCACATCAGCGCGGCTCATGGTGCGCTTGTTGTGCGTGACGATGATGAACTGCGAGTTGTCGATGAAGGCGTCCAGCATCTTGAGGAAGCGGCCGATGTTGGTTTCATCCAGCGGGGCGTCCAGCTCATCCAGCACGCAGAAGGGGCTGGGCTTGACCTGGTAGATGGAGAAGAGCAGGGCCACGGCGGTCATGCTGCGCTCGCCACCAGACAGGAGGCTGATGGTCTGTAGCTTTTTACCCGGTGGCTTGGCGATGATTTCGATGCCGGACTCCAGCGGATCGTTTTCGTCCACCAGCATGAGGTCGGCCTTGGCGGCAGGGCCGAAGAGTTCGCGGAAGTTGTTGTTAAAGTAGCCGCGCACCGCTGTGAACGTTTCCACAAACATGTTCTTCGTGGTCTCGTTGATCTTGGCGATGACCTGCAGCAACTCGTCCTTGGATTTGACGAGATCGTTGTGCTGGGTGTCGAGGAAGTTGTGGCGCTCTTCGAGTTCTTCGAACTCCTGGATGGCGTCGAGATTGACGGGGCCGATGCCTTCGAGCTTCTGCCGCAGTTCATAGACGACCTCCATGACGAAGGCCCAATCTGGCTGTGCTTCTTCACCGGGAATAACGACCTCGTCGATGTCCACGGCGTCGTCATCACGATTGGAGACGGCACGAATGACGGGAGCTTCGACTTCTTCGGCGGCTGGCTCAGCTTCTTCAGGATCTTCGTTGGAGGCTTCGACACCTTCAGCCGAAGCGCTGCTCTCCGCTGCGCTAGCTGCGCCTTTTTTGCCACGGCTGCGGTTCTTTTTCTGCTCTTCGATGGTGACCATCAGGACGTGGTAGTCAGGCTCAAAGGCTTCGATGTGGAAGCTGTAACGCTCCTGCACCTGATTGATCAAGTTTTCGAGACGCAGATCCACACGGGTGAGCGTGACTTCGGCGCGGTTGCGCGATTCGTTCAGGCCGTTGAAGCTCTGCCGCAACTGCGTGAGCTGCGCTTCGAGCTGGCTGACCTGCTCAAACAATCCGGCGCGTTCTTCCGTCTTGGATTGCAGGTGTTCTTCGATGGCGGCGATGGTGTCGCGCTGCGAGGCGATCTGCTCCTCAAAGCGGGCGTTTTCAGCCTCGCTCTGCTGGATGCGCGAGCGCCAGGTGTTGATCTCTTCGGAGAAGCGATTGATGCCTGCCTGAAGCTCCTGCAAACGCACGCCCAGCGGTGCTTTCTGGCGCTCGATGGAATGCAGCGCGCTCTGCTCAAGGGCGAGTGCGGTGCGCAGCTCGTTGAGGCGCTCGCTGGATTCAAGCTCACGACGGAGGAAGGACTCCATTTCGAGTTCGAGTTCGTTTTCGAGGGCGCGTGAGGTTTCGAGCTGCTCCTGCGCGATGGCCACGGCTTCACGCAGTTGCTGGATCTGGCTTTCAGAGCCGCCGATGCGCTCCTGAATCTGGTTCTGGTCCCACTCGACGCTTTCGAGCTTGGTGGTGGCCTGCTGAAGCGCGCGCTGCACGACACTGATCTTGCCCTGGAACTGGGAGAAGCCTTCGCGCGCACGCTGGGATTGTTCGCGCAGGGAGACTTCCTCGCGCTGCATTTCTTCAAGCTGCGCGGTGATGTTGTTCACGGCGTCTTCCTTCTCCATGTACTGGAGTTCGAGCGTTTCGACTTCCATGCGCAGTTGACGCACTTCGGCCTCACGGCGCAGCGTGGAGGAGCCTTCCTCCTTGGTGGCACCGCCGGTGATGATGCCGTCATGCGTGATGAGTTCACCGCGCATCGTGGCGATAGCGAGGTGCGGCATCTCGCGCTTCATGCGCAGGGCGGTGTGCAGATCATCGACAATGACGACGTTGTGCAGCAAGTGGTCGATGAGGCTCTGCACGCCGGTTTTGACGCGCACCTTGTCGGTGGCCCAAGCGATGGCACCAGCGGGAAGGAGTTCGCGGTCAGCAGCATTGCGCAGGTTGCAGAAGTCATGCGGCACCAGAGCGGCACGGCCCATCTTGTGATCCGTGAGGCGGTCGATGATCTGTGCGGCGAGTTCGCTCTCGGTGAGCAGAACGGCTTGCAAATGATCTTTGAGCGCGGCTTCGATGGCGGTGATGTACTCGGGCTCCACTTCGATGCTGGAGGCCAGCAGGCCGCGCACACCGACGCCATAGACTTCGGGGTTGTCGAGGCCGCTGATGACCTTCTGCGTGCCAGCGGAGAGACCTTCGCCTTTCTGCAGAAGCTGCTCGATGATTTCGAGGCGTGACTTCCGCTGCGTGAGGCTGCGCTGGAGGTCGTTGAGCTCGTTGTTCATCGCGTCGCGCTGACGGCGGCGTTCGATCATCTCACGGGCGCAGTCCTTGGCCTTTTCATCGAGCTGGTTGCGCGTCTCTTCGAGTTCCTGAATGTTGCGCTGCAATTCGTCGAATTCGATCTGGCTTACTTCACGCGCTTGCTGCGCCGTCTGGCGATCATGCGCGAGGGATTCGTGACGCTGGCGGTCACCGGAGATCTGATTGCTCAGGGACTGCGCACGCGCTTCGCTGGAGGCGATCTGGCCTTCAAACTGGCGGATGGATTCGCGGATGGCGCGGCGGTCAGCTTCCAGGCGGTTGCGCTCTGGCAGGATGCTCTGGTGCTGATTGGCGTGCTCGTTCATGGCGAGCTGACGCGTCTGGATGTTGTCGGTGATGGCAAGCAGTTGCTCATCCGCATTCGCGAGATCACGGCGTGCCTGATCCAGCAGTTCTTCATTCGCGGCGATCTGCTCTTCGTTTTGGCGAATGCGGCCTTCGAGTTCTTCGCTGCGCTCGCGATTGAAGCCCACGCGGCCTTGCGCACTTTGCATCTGCGAGCGGAGTTCCTGCGCCTGCTGGCGTGCCTGGCTGATCTGGGACTCCAGCGCGTGGTAGGCTTCGCGAGTTTGCGCGGCTTCGTTCTCGGCGACTCGCAGTTTGCCCTGCAATTCTTCGATCTGGTTCGCGAGCATGCGCACCTGATTTTCAGATTCGGACTTTTCACCGGCGAACTCGGTGTACTGCTTGTGCGCGAGATGGGTGTCCAGCAGGCGGGTGTCTTCCAGGAGGGTCTGGTAGCGGCGTGCCTTGGCAGCCTGACGTTGCAGCGTGCCCATCTGGCGTTTCACTTCGGCGATGATGTCGGCGACGCGCAGCAGATTGGCCTCGGTGTATTCGAGTTTGCGCAGCGCTTCACGCTTCTGCGATTTGAACTTGGTGATGCCGGCGGCTTCTTCGAAAACAGTACGACGGTCTTCCGGCTTGGAGCTCAGAAGCATGTCGATCTGGCCCTGCGCCATGATCGAGTAAGCCGCACGGCCAATGCCGGTGCCCGCGATGAGGTCGTGGATGTCTTTGAGACGGCAGACGGTGTTGTTGAGGCGGTATTCGCTGCGGCCATCACGGAACACGCGGCGTGTGAGTGCGACTTCGTTGAAGTCCACGTTCAGCGACTGCTCGCAGTCGGCCATGGTCAGCGTCACTTCAGCCAGGCCCACGGGCTTGCGCTTGTCGGTGCCATTGAAAATGACGTCCGCCATTTCATCGCCACGCAGCGCCTTGGCAGATGTTTCACCCAGCACCCAGCGGATGGCATCGACGACGTTGGATTTGCCGCAGCCGTTCGGACCCACAATGCCGGTGACACCTTTGTGGAATTCGAAATGGGTCTTGTCCGCAAAGGACTTGAAGCCGTGAAGGGTGAGGCTCTTGAGATACATGACGGTGGAGTGGCGAAGGTGGGAAAAGACGAATGAAGGAATCCGAATGACGAATGACTTCGAGATGACTGCTGGGATGGACAGAACCATTCCGCGCCACATGCCCGCAAGAGTGAACCCGAAAATCCACGCTATCTTGGGGGTCGTTAAGACATCTTAAACAAGATGTGGGATTTTTCGGGGCGATTTTGCTGTGAATAAACGCTGCGGCTGTGAACAAGTTTTCACGAGCGTGTTTTTAGACCTTCAGCAAAGTAGCCTTGTTGATGTGCAATAAGGAAAGGCTCCGCTTCGTCCAGAATTCACGAAGTTCCAGGTGCTGGTGTTTGCGGCGCACTTCCTTGTTCCGCAGGGACAAGGCTACTTTAATACACCGCCTTGCGGTGAAACAGAAAGCTCTCCAGCAGCAGCACGCCCAGCACGAGCCAGATTAAACGCTGCGGCCAGGTGCTGAAGGCGGAGGCGGTGATGACGGGAGCGGTGGGTTGGATGGAATGCGCGGCGGCAGTGGCGAGTGCGGGCAGGTTGGTTTCTGCGGCGGAGATCAAGGCGCAGGCTCCGCTGCGGTCCTTGCCGGTTTCCCAACTGCCGATGCGGTTGAGCGCGAGCAGGCCGTGCGCGGGATCGTCGGAGATTTCGCTGAAGGCATCGCCATTCCAGGCGTGCCATTGCACGAGGCTGTCCGTGTGCAGCATCTCGCCGGTGTGCAGGGTGCGCATGTCGGTCAGCGCTTCGCTGTTTTCCGCGCACCAGTAGAGCGCGTTGCCGAGGATCAGGGGAAAGGAGGGCAGCAGGGCGAGTTGCTCGGACTGCGAGGGCGAGAACGCGGTGACGACGAGGCGCTGGCCGTTGAACTCGCCGGCGGCCAGCACGGTTTCATTCCCTGCGAGCCAGAGTGGTTCAATCGAAGCGGGCAGGCTCAGCAGGGTGGTCTGGGTGACGACAATGCGGCTGCTGCTGGCACGAAAGAGCACGGGGTGGTCTGTCTGCACGGAGCGCACGCCGTCATGCGGGATGCTCTTGATGGCGCGTGCTTGCAGTGCGCCAGAGCTGCTCTGCGGCGTGAGGGCGATGACGGGGCGGTCAGTGGGCAGTTCCTTGGGCAGCCAGTGCTCAAACACATAAACATCGGGCTGCTCTTTCGGCGGCCATGCTTTTGGATCGCCTTTGCGCATTTCGATGCGGCCATTTTCGATGAGCGCGGACAGCGCGAGTTCGGTGAAGGGATCAGGTTTCTCCGCAAACCATGCGACGGTGAGGGGCTTCGTTTTGGGCAGCGGTGCGGCGAGGCCATTGTCCCAGCCGAAGCAGTCACCGGCGGTCTTGAGGCGAATCTCCAACTGCTGACCGCGCACGCCCTCCAGCGGCAGGATCAGTGAGCTGGATTCACCGGGGGTGAGCTCAAGCTCACGAAGCTGCGCGATGCGACCAGAGATGGAGACTTCGAGCGTGGTGGTGGTCTTGGCTTTGTTGCTGGCGGCGGCGCTGACTTTCACGAAGGACTCATAGCGATCACGCGCCAGCGGGCTGTGGCGAATCTGGAAGCCGGTGAGGCCCACGTTGATAGGATCATTGAGCGCCACGGGAATCCAATCGACGGCGGTGCCAGTTGGAGGTTGCGAATCGCTCGCCATCCAGATGCGCGAGTGCGTTTCGAGATCGGCGAGCCGTTGGGCCACGGTCAAGGCCACCTCCGGTTTGCCCTCGATGGGTGCGGGCGTGAGCTCTTCGAGCAGGCGCAGGCACTCGCGGTGGTTGCGGCTGCGAGAGAGCAACACGCGCGAGCGCGCATCAAAGGCGATGAGAGATACCACAGTCTGGTCTGGCAGCGCACGGATGCGTTCTTTCACGCGCTGCTTGGCAGCGTCGAGTCGGGTCTGGCCCTGCAGGTCTTGTGCGGCCATGGAGGCCGAGCAATCCACCACCATGACCACGGCGCTGATGGCATCGGCGGAGAGATTGCCGCTGGGCCGTGCGAGAGCCAGGATGGCGAAGAAAAGCACCAGCAGTGTGAGCAGCAGCGAGAGCCATTTTTTGATGCGCCGTAGCCACGCAGACTCCTGATGCTCCCGCGCGAGCGATTTGAAAAACAGCAGCGTCGAAACCGGCACCCGCTTCGCCTGCCGGCGGAACAGCCACAGGGCCAGCGGGATCAGCGCGAGCCAGAGGAGGTGGAGGTGGCTGGGAGAGAGGAGGCGCATTGGCGGGGATCAGAATGACGAATGAGTAAATCCGAATGACGAAACAATGTCGAAGCCTGAATGTCGAAATTGTGGCGCTGCTGGTTCGTCCTCGTCCTCCTACTCGAAATCGTCCTCGATCATTGAAGGACGAATACGGGATGGAAGAAGCAAAGAACCTGGAGTGTCTAAGTCGGTGGTCGGAAATTCGTCATTCGGATTTACTCATTCGTCATTTTCTCAGCTCATCCAGCGCCTGCTTCAAATGCCCCTCGTGAACATCCTTGCTCACGTAGGCTTCGCCGATTTTGCGGAGGAGGACGAAGCGGATCTTGCCGTTCTCGAATTTCTTGTCCGTGCGGGCGATGCGCATGATTTCCTCGGTGTCGAAAGAGTCCGGCAGACGAACGGGGAGATCGCAGAGCTTGAGCAGCGTCACGATGCGCTCGTAATCTTCGCTAGTGAGGTCGGAGATCTGCGCGGAGAGCCACGCGGCGGCACGTAGGCCGAGGCTGATGGCCTCGCCGTGCAGCAGTTTGCCGTAGCCTGCGGCGGCTTCGATGGCATGACCGAGGGTGTGGCCAAAATTGAGCAGCGCGCGCGTGCCGATGGTTTCGTATTCATCGGCCTCCACGATGACGGCCTTGATGGCGATGTTGCGGCGGATGAGGGCGACGATGTCGCCCTTGCCAGCGGCGATGTCTTCGATGGCCTTGAACATGGAGGCATCGCGAATGCAGGCATGCTTGATGATTTCCGCGAAGCCCTCGTTCCACTCGCGCGTGGCGAGGGTGTTGAGGGTGTCGAGATCGGCGATGACGTGGACGGGTTGGTGGAAGCAGCCGACCATGTTTTTCGCATTGGGCAGATTCACGCCGGTCTTGCCGCCGACGGAGCTGTCCACCTGGGAGAGCACCGTGGTGGGCACCTGCACGTAGGGGATGCCGCGCTGGTAAATGGAGGCGCAGAAGCCCGCGAGATCGCCAATGACGCCGCCGCCGAGGGCGACCACGAAGCTCTTGCGGTCCAGGCCATAGCGCACCATCTCGCTGAGCACGGACTCGCTCCAGGAGAGGGATTTGGAAGTCTCCCCGGCAGGCACGGTGATGAGGTGGGGCTTTTTACCCACGGCTTGCAGGCTTTTGAGCACCGTCTCGGCGTAGAGCGGTCCCACATTGGAATCCGTCACCACGGCGCAGGTCGTGCGGTCTGGCAGCTTTTTGTTCACCTCTTCGCCCAGCGTTTTGAGGAGATCGCGCCCCACCTGCACAAGGTAGCTGCGTGGTCCTAGATTGACGAAGACGGGGCGGACGGGCTGGACGGGCGGAGGCATGGAAAAAGTTCGAGAAGATGAGGGAGTGCGTACTGTGCTGCCGGAACGGAATCGAGGCAAATCGTTTGGAAGCAGCGCTCGCGCCGAAACCACGTGATTTGTCGCTTGGCATAATGCCGAGTGGCCTGCTGAATGGCGGCAACGGTGTCTGCCAGCGGCACCTGCCCGGCCAGGTGAGCGCGCACCTCGCGCACACCGATGGCCTTTTCCGCCGTGGGGGAAAGCGGCCCCAGTGAGCTGACTTCCTCAATAAGACCGGCGGCAACCATGTCGAGCGTACGCTGGTTGATGCGGCGGTACAGCGTCTCGCGGTCCCAGGTGAGGATGACGCCATTGACCTGCGGCTCGATTTGCTCAAACGAGCGTCGCAAGCCGGACTGAGGCCGCCCGCTGAGCAGGCAGATCTCCAGCGCACGCTCCACGTAGCGCGGATTGCGCAGGTTCACGGTGGTGGCCGCTTCGGGATCGCGCTGCAGCAGCCAGACGATTTTTTCGCCGGGGCTGAGGTTTTGGAAATGCGCGCGCAACTGCGGTGAGGCCGCTGGCAGGGGAGAGAGGCCGTGGGTGAGCGCCTTGAGGTACAGCCCTGAGCCACCCACCACGATGGGCACGCGACCACGGGCAGCGATGTCTTGGATGAGCGGCAGCGCCAGCGCGTGGTAGCGCTGCGCATCGCAGGCCTCGGTGAGGGGGATCACCCCGTAGAGGTGGTGAGGCATGCGCGCCAGCTCCGCAGGCGAGGGCTTGGCCGTGAGGAGGTCCATGCCCGCGTAGAGCTGGAAGGCGTCCGCATTCACGATCTCCCCACCCACATGCTCCGCCAGGGCGATTGCCAAAGCCGATTTGCCCGAGGCTGTAGGCCCGGTGATGAAGAAGGTGCTGTCAGGAAGCATTCGAGGGCCGCAGCGGACTGCGCCTCAGAATTTGCTTTCGATCTTGCGACCCACGTGCTCGATCCCCTGGCCGGTCTTGTAGAGGGCGTGGTCCACGCCACGTCCGGCGCGGGTCATAGGCCCGCCGCTGCCACGGCAGGCGGCGAGGGAGAAAACAGCGACTGTGAGGAAAGAGGCGATGAGTTTCATACGCGTGCAGAGTAGTGCAACGGGAGGCCTGGCTCAAGTGGGGAGTGAATGCGGCGGCAGGCGGAATCTTTCTGCTCCTCTTACTCTTCTTCATCATACCATGGCAGGTTCTGCACACGAAGTGCCCAGTCGTGGTGCAAAGGGGAGCCAAAGGGGGCATGGGGCAGTGGCACGTCTCCTATTTCCAGGCGCACGTCTTGCTCCTCCATGTAGGCCAGCAGATCATGCGTCGCAGCCTCGGCGGTGGAGATCAGCATGGCGCGGATGGCGTCGCGGATGTCCTCTGGCAGGGAGTCGAATTGTCCGGCATGCTCGCGCGGCCACTCTCCGGCACTGAAGGCTTGGAGCAGGTAGGTTAGAGTTCCTTGGCGGGAGATTAAGCCGTCGATGAAGGCTTTGTAGGCGGCCAGTTCGGAGGGAGTGTTCATGCAGAACGGTGTGTTTTCAAACCATCATGTCGTAGTCGCAATGACAGCATTTTTCACTTCTTCCGAAAAGTAACTTTCTCAAATTTCCCAATTTCTGCGGTGGGGTACGTCTACCGAAGCCCTGTATGGAGAAACATCCATCATTTCAACCGGGGCGAACTGCGGTGCTCGCTGCCGCACTACTCGCGGGCTCGCACGCGGAGAGCCCCCCGTTGAAACGGTGGAAGTGGTGCTACTGTCGGCCGCAGTAGGCCAGCATCGACGCTCTGGCCTTGGTTGACGCCATCAGAGGCGCATGCTTCGCAGGCAGGCGCTCAGGCATCAGCCAGCCGACTTTGAGCTTACCTTCCTGTCTTGATCATCCGGGCGAACTCGGCGAAGAAGTACTTCGCGTCGTGCGGGCCGGGGGCGGCTTCGGGGTGGTACTGGACGCTGAGCACGGGGGCTTCGCGGTGGCGCATGCCTTCGACGGTGCCGTCGTTGAGGTTGATGTGAGTGACCTCGACGTTGCTGGGCAGCGAGGAGGGATCGATGGCGAAGCCGTGGTTCTGGCTGGTGATGGACACGCGGCCGTTGCGCAGGTCCTTCACGGGCTGGTTGCCGCCGCGATGGCCGAACTTGAGCTTGAAGGTCTTGCCGCCGTAGGCGTGGCCGAGAATCTGGTGGCCGAGGCAGATCGCGAAGATGGGCTTCACGCCGATGAGCTGCTTCACTTCCTTGTGGATGTAGTCAAGCGCGGCGGGATCGCCAGGGCCGTTGGAGAGGAAGATGCCATCGGGATTCCTGGCGAGCACGTCCTTGGCGCTGGTGGTGGCCGGGACGACGTCCACACGAAAGCCATGCTGGCGCAGGCGGCGCAGGATGTTGCGCTTTACGCCGAAGTCATAGGCCACGATGTGGTGCTTGGCTTCAGGAAGCGGGTGGCGCACGATGCCATCGGCACCGGGCTCGCGATTCTGGCTGGGGCTGGGGATGTCCCAGTCGCCGCTGTCCTTGCCCTCGGGGTCCCAGAGGTAGGGGGCCTTGGTGGTGACTTCCTTGACGTAGTCGCTGCCTTCCATGGCCGGGCTGCTAGCGGCTTGTTTGACCGCTTCTTCAGCCGTGGCGTTGGTGGTGATGACGGCACGCATGGCACCCCGGGTGCGCAGGTGGGCGGTCAGCGCGCGGGTGTCCACGCCCTGGATGCCGGGGATGTTCCATTGCTTGAGGAAGGCGTCGAGGCTCTGGGTGCTGCGCCAGTTGCTGGGCACGTCGCAGAGTTCTTCGATGACGAAGCCGCGCACGTGGGGCTGGTCGCTCTCCATGTCGAGCGGGTTCACGCCGTAGTTCCCGATCATGGGATACGTCATGGTCACGATCTGACCGCGATAGGAGGGATCGGTGAGCACCTCCTGATAACCGCTCATGGAGGTGTTAAAACAAATTTCGCCGGTGTGGGTGGCATCGGCGCCGAACGCCGTGCCTTCAAACACTCGGCCATCTTCAAGAGCAAGGAGGGCTTTCTTCATCAAGGTTGCGCCGCTGGTCATAGCCAGAAGAGCGGGGGGCGCAAGGGGGAAGAGGCGGGAGGAGCTAGGAGCGGGGTGATTCGGGCGGGTTTGGGCGGGAAAGGGAGGGGGAAATGACGAATGAGTAAATCCGAATGTCGAAGCCCGAAGACCTGCCCGAGTCTGCACCGTGTCCCAAGCACTGCCGCATACCGGCAAAGGCTACCACAACACCCCAGGTCACAAAAATTCGTCATTGAGGCCTCGTCATTATTTAGTCATTCGGATTTACTCACTCGTCATTTTTTCGCCTCGCAGACACGCAATCCATTCTCCCCGCCCCCCTCACTTCTCCTCCACAATCTCCAACCTCGGAAACAGTGGCACGGGCGCGCCGAGCTGGTGGCCGCTGGGCAGCAGGCCCCACTTCAGATCGCTGACCTTGAAGCCTTCGGGCAGCGTCCAGCCGATCTGGGCGCGGGCGGTGGCCATGGCGGTGGGCATGATGGGGTTGAGCAGCACGCTGACGTGCGTGAGCGCCTCGGCCAGGTGGTAGAGCACGCTGTCCAGGCGGGCGGCCTGGGCTTCGTCTTTGGCGAGGGAGAAGGGTTTCGTACTGTCCACAAACGCATTGGCATGCGTGACGATCTTCCACGCGGCGGCGATGCCTTCGTGGATGTCCCAGCCGTTCATCTTTTCGAGATAAAGCGGCATGGCCTCGGCGACCGTCTGGCGCAGGGCTTGGTTGATCTCGTCATCGTAGTTGCCGGGCGTGAGCAAGCCGTTGCGATACTTCTGCGCCATGTTGATGGAGCGGTTGAGCAGATTGCCCAGACCTCCGGCGAGTTCCTTGTTGTAGGACATGATGATGCGCTCGTCGCTGAAGTCGGCGTCGTAGCCGGTAGCGATGTCGCGCATGAGGTAGTAGCGCAGGCCATCGGGCGTGAAGGTGTCTGAGAGCACGTTCGGGTCGATCACGTTGCCGATGCTCTTGCTCATCTTCGCACCCTTCACATTCCACCAACCGTGGACGATGAGCTTGGGGATCTGATCGTCGGGGAAACCGAGCGCGTGCAGCATGATGGGCCAGTAGACGGCATGCGCAGGCACGAGGATGTCTTTGCCGATGATCTCGGCATCGGCAGGCCAGATTTTCTCAAACTGCGGCAGGCCTTCGTTGCCCACTTCATTCGCCATATAACCGGCGAAGCTGATGTAGTTCGTCAGCGCGTCGAACCACACGTAGTTCACGAATTTCTCGTCAAAGGGCAGGGGGATGCCCCAGCTCAGGCGCTCCAGCGGGCGCGAGATGCAGAGATCCTGAGCGTTGCCATCGAGCGAGTTGAGCACGTCGTTGGCGCGGTGCGGCGGGTAGATGAAGTCGGGATTGCCACGGATGTAGTTCTTGAGCCACTCCACGTGGTCGCTGAGGCGGAAGTACC
>TBL_comb48_EPIDRAFT_1001339_pt1 | contig 18318 bp, 9 predicted proteins | sample TroBogEpilimnion_37_FD_10681 | JGI IMG/M metagenome (IMG submission 10681)
TAGTGGACGTTCTGGAATTGGTATTGAAGAAATTTTACAAGCCGTTTGTGAGCGTATTCCAGCTCCAGTGGGTGATCCTGAAGCGCCATTACAAGCTTTGATTTTTGATAGTGTGTTTAATAGTTTCAGAGGTATTATTGTTTACTATCGAATCATGAATGGGGTGTTAAGAAAGAATGATAAAATACAATTTGTTGCCTCAGGAAAAGATTATATCGCGGATGAAGTGGGTGTATTAAAATTAGCCATGACACCAAAGGCCGAAGTGAGGGCAGGAGATGTGGGCTATATTATTACAGGTATTAAAAATGCAAAAGAAGTTAAAGTAGGAGATACCATTACACTTGCCAATAATCCAGGTGAAATGATCAATGGATTTGAGGAAGTAAAGCCCATGGTATTCGCTGGAATTTATCCAGTAAATACAGATGAGTTTGAAGAACTTAGAGATTGTATGGATAAGTTGCAATTAAATGATGCTTCTTTAACTTTTGAATTAGAAACTTCACAAGCATTAGGTTTTGGATTCCGTTGCGGATTCCTTGGTTTATTGCATATGGAAATTATTCAAGAACGTTTAGAGCGTGAGTTTAATCAAACTGTAATTACCACTGTACCTAACGTAAGTTTCATTGCCTATACAACGCGTAAAGAAAAAATCATTGTTAACAATCCTACAGAAATGCCGGATCCTGTTAAGATTGATTATATCGAAGAGCCGTTTATTAGAGCACAGATTATTACTACACCTGATTATATTGGCAACATTATCACTTTATGTTTAGGAAAACGTGGTATGTTAATGAATCAAAGTTATTTAACCCCATCTCGTGTAGAGTTAATATTTGAAATGCCATTAACCGAGATTGTATTTGACTTTTATGATAAATTAAAGAGTGGTACCAGAGGATATGCATCTTTTGATTATACGCAAATTGGGTTTAGAGAAGCAGATATTGTGAAGATGGATATTTTATTAAACGGAGAGAAGGTGGACGCTTTGAGTGCATTAATTCATAGAGGAAAATCTGCTGAATTTGGCCGTAAGCTTTGTGAGAAGTTAAAAGAATTATTAACCAAGCAACAATTCCAAATTGCTATTCAAGCAGCGATTGGAGCAAAAGTTGTTGCGAGAGAAAATATCTCTGCAATGCGTAAGGACGTAACTGCTAAATGTTATGGTGGTGATATTAGCCGTAAGCGTAAATTATTAGAAAAGCAGAAAGAGGGTAAAAAGAGAATGCGTCAAATTGGTAACGTAGAAATTCCACAAGAAGCTTTCTTAGCAGTATTGAAGCTAGATTAATACTTAGAACATTTTTATTTATTTGGTATTACCCATTTGCCATTATACCATATAAAGTACACTTCGTTTCCACTTGGAACAAGTGTACTTTTGTCTTTTAGATCATTGCTGATACTGGTTAATTCGGATAATGCAATTCTTTGATTTTCTTTATCGTAACGAATATATCCATTACTTCCTTTTTTGTAACTGAACACAAATCTTTCAACAGGTGCATTTGGATAAGTATCATCTTTAGGATAAAGGAAAAAATTACCACCTAAAATAGGTTCATTATTTTCAAAATGCAACACTTCTATAATTTTTTTTGAAACAGCAGAATTGTATTCGTCAAATCCCAATAGTGTATAATATTTAATGCCGTTAAAAGATGTTAATACGATATCATAATATATAGCACCCATCCAGTTTTTTCTATTCATCAATTCATGCTCGGGTTCCTCAAATAAATCAGACTTGTCGAAGAATGGCAATAGTTTCAAGCTACCATCATCATTTTTTAATTGAATAGCAGCTCTTTGTTTGTAATTACCATCCCCAAGATCTAATTGCCAACTAAAAATTTTAAATGTACTGTCTGGAGCTATTATATGTTTAACAGCCAGCAAAGAGTCAAACTTGTATGCAAATGAGTTAGGCTGTTTTAATGTTTGTACCAATTGAATAGTGAATAAACTATCTGCCTGGTACCTGCCAATGTCAGATGAGTCTTCCTGGATGATAGCAGCTATTTTTTGCAACTGTACGCCGGTACTATCAATTGAGTTTTGTGCTTTACAAAATAGTATCGAAAAAATAAAGAGGGCTGTTAAAATAAAACCTTTATGCATGTTTAAATTTAATACAAGTTCTTAAACAATTGCATTTGCAAAAGTTAATAAATTATCAAAACGATAATCAATGGTTGTATTAGGGAAAGGGGTCTGAGGGTGCGTAGTTGCTAAAAATACGGTATGTAAACCTGCATTGCGACCAAAATGCATATCACTTGGACGGTTGCCCACCATAATTGATTTTGTAAAATCAATGGTTGGAAATTGTTCTTTGGCTTGAAATGCCATGCCAGGTTGTGGCTTTCTATTAGGTGAATCATTATCTAAATCAGGACAATAAAATATATGATCAATTCTGCCACCCACTTCCTTAATCTTATTAACCATGTTTTGATGTATGAAACCTAAATCCTCATGGGTCATTAAACCTTTGCCAATTCCTTTTTGATTCGTTGCAATTACAATGGTTTTGAATTTACGCGCTAAAATAGGGAGCGCCAATAAACTTTCNTTATAAAATGTAAACTCATCCCAATTTCTGATATAATCCTCATTTTTCTCAACATTAATAACACCGTCTCTATCTAAAAATAAAGTCCAATCTGAATTAATATCTGTAAGATTAAATGACATAGTGATACTGTCTATTTTTCGAAAATATTTATCTCAACTAATTCACAAATAATATGTCCAACCAATATATGAGATTCTTGAATTCTTGGGGTAGTATTGGAAGGCACATTAATTAAATAATCACCAAGGTCTTTCATTTTACCCCCTTTTTGTCCTGTAAATCCAATGGTAGTTACGCCAATTGTTTTAGCCATTTCAAAAGCCTTTACAATATTTCCAGAATTGCCCGAAGTGCTAATACCCACCAATACATCACCAGGTTTAGCTAAACCTTCTAATAATCTTGCATAGATTATATCATAGCTATAATCGTTGGCAACAGCAGTTAAATATGAGCTATTACAATGCAAAGCATCTGAAGGCAATGCCTTACGATCCTTGTAAAAACGACCCGAAAATTCAGCAGCTAAATGTTGAGCATCTGCAGCACTTCCTCCATTACCAGCAAAATAAACTGCATTCCCATTTTGAAAGGCTTTTGTAATAACATCTGTAACAGTTGCAATTTGGTTTACCAAAAATTCATCTGCTAATAATTGTTGCTTAACATCAATGGATGCTTTTATAATATCGGTAATGTTTTGTATTGACATAAAAACTTAATTTATAATCGTTGGTGTAAAGTTAAAAAATTATCAGCCATTTGCTCCCAGCTATATTTTTTCTTTTCTTCTTTAATATAAGGGGTGTAATAGCTATTACCATTTTGGTATAATTCTATAATGCCATTTGCAATTGCATCTACATTAGGTTCCACTACCACTCCACATTTCCCATTAGGCACAGTGTCTGCTAAAGCGCCTACATTGGTAACCAGCATTGGTATTTCAAAATGATAGGCTAGTGGAGTAACGCCACTTTGCGTAGCATTGCGATAAGGTTGAATAATAAAGTCTGACGCACAAACATATTTTTTTACATCTGTATCAGGGACAAATTCAGTGTGTAAAATAACCCTGTCAGCAATTCCTAAATCTTTAATTAAATCGTAGTAGGGTTGGGCATCCTCATAAAATTCACCTACAATCATTAATTTGATATTGTCGTTTTTTATAGATTCGGTTGCCATTGCTTTTAGCAAAATATCCAAACCCTTATATTGTCGTATAAACCCAAAAAATAAAATGATCTTATCCGTAGCATTGATGCCTAAAGCTTCTCTAGCCTCATGTTTAGGAATGGCTTCACCAAAATGTGCAAAAATAGGATGAGGAGATAAAACCAATGGTTTATTTGAAAACTGTTTTACATCCTTTGAAACTTTATCGCTCATGGTTAAAAAACCATCCATAGCATTGGCAAAGTATTTAGTTAAAAAATGATCACCCATTCTTTTTTCATGAGGAATCATGTTATCAATAATGGCAATTACTTTAGTATGTTTATTTGATTTCACAATTCTCGAAATGGTTCCTAAGCATGGTGCTAAAAAGGGTATCCAAAAACGTACAATTAATAAATCGGGTTTTTCTTTTTTTATCCTTAAACCTACACGAATCCAATTAAATGGATTGATTGAATTGATCCCTACATTTATTTTGACATCGGTCGGAGCAGGCTCACTTGAATATTGTGTTTTACCAGGAAATAATAGGGAAGGATATTGCAAGGAAAAAGTTTCTATTCGAGCATTAATATCCTTGTTTGCAAAAGTTCGTATAAGCTGTTCATCGAAAGCTGCTAGTCCGCCTCTTAATGGCCAACCAGGACCCATTATTACTAATGAATTTACCATCCTAATTTTTCGGAAATTAAATAGCTATTTCTATCAGCGGCAGTGCGATTAATGAGTTCAGCAAGGAAGCCAGCTAAAAATAATTGAACCCCAATTAACATAGAAGTTAAGGCAATATAAAATGCAGGCTTATTAGTGATACTAGATTCTGGTTGTAATACTTTTTCAATAATGATATAACCAACCGATCCAAAACCAATTAAAAAGAATAAGGTACCAAGTAATCCAAAAAATTGCATTGGTTTCTTACCAAATTTAGACAAAAATTGAATGGTCATTAAATCTAAGAATCCATTTACAAAACGCTCCCAGCCAAATTTAGTAGTACCATATTTACGTGCCTGATGCACTACTACTTTTTCACCAATCTTTTTAAATCCAGCCCATTTAGCTAGTATGGGAATATAACGATGCATTTCACCAAATACCTCAATACTTTTTACCACTTTTAATTGATAGGCTTTAATACCGCAATTAAAGTCGTGTAATATAATACCAGAGCTTTTACGCGCTACTGCATTGTATATTTTAGAAGGAATATTTTTAGTAAAAGTATTATCGTAACGCTTCTTTTTCCATCCACTCACCAAATGATATCCTTGATTTACAATCATATCGTAAAACTCAGGTATTTCATCAGGGGAATCTTGTAAGTCAGCATCCATGGTTACTACGATATCTCCTTGTGCAGCCTTAAAACCTTCATTTAAAGCAGCAGACTTTCCATAGTTTCTTTGGAAACGTATTCCTTTTAATGCAGCATATTCTGCGCTTAATTTTTCTATTATTGCCCAGCTTTCATCATCACTTCCATCATCCACCATGATTACCTCATAGCTAAAATTATTTGTTTGCATTACACGATGTATCCATTGCATTAATTCAGGCAAAGATTCTGCTTCGTTAAACAATGGGATGACTACTGAAATTTGCATAATGCTTTTTTGCTAATTAGATAGATGATTAAATCTTAGATTAGATAGTTGAGTTGTTCTCAAAAGGATTTGGATTTTTCTTTGCAACTGCTGCTCCAATAACAGAACCAATTGCGCCCAAGATTCCTGTGCCAATAATGCTACCACCTAAAGCAAAAGGAATAAAATATTTTTTAGTCATATTCATTGCTTGCTCAATCATCTCATCTGTCATTTTTGGATTTTCCATCATTTTCTTTCTAGAAATATCCAATACTTTTTCAAGCATATCTGGGAACAATACTTTAAACGCTAATACAGTATATACAGCCGAAATAACAATTAATACTGCAGTTGTTTTAAATCCATGTGCGAATACATTTCCAAAAGTAACATTGTTGTTATTTTGATTCGCATATAAAATACCCCCGTATATTAAACCAGCGAAAACTAATCCACTGCTGATATAATTGATAGCACTCATTTCGTATAAATTGAAAACATATACGATTATGGAGAAGGCGATTGATATAGCACCTAAAATTGCGCCTTTTACGATATGACTTGTTACTTGATTTTCCATGATTTGATTTATTTAATTTCTTTTAAAAAGAATATGATTTTTTTTATTTAGTTATTGATTTTTAATCTTCCTTTTGTATAGGTTCCAATTATTTTTCCTTTTAATTCAATATCCCAGAAAGGAGAGTTTGCAGATTTGCTTTTAGAATCCTTTTTAGACAAGCATGTATTTTGTTTGTCTGTAAATAAGGTTAGTTCAGCATCACCGCCTTCTACAATTGAATGAGCAGGTAGGTTAAAAATATTTCTAGCATTAGTAGAGAATAAGGCTGCAATTTTTTCGTCCGCTAAATTTGGCAATACCTGCTTTACACTAGCATAAGAAGTTTCAATGCATGCGATTCCCGCTTTTGCATTTTCAAATTCAATTGTTTTTCCATCCCAATCCTGAGGAATATGGTGTGAACTTATACAATCCACTATTCCTTCTTCTACTGCTTTTAATAAAGCGGCTTGATCTAATTTAGTTCTTAGTGGAGGGAATACTTTTAATAATGTGTTGTAATCATTTAAATCTTCTTCGTTGAAGAATAAATGGTAAGGCGTAACGCTACAAGTTAAATTTAATCCTTCTTTTTTAGCAGCAGCAATCATTGCAATTCCTTTTGCCGTGCTCACTCCAGTGATATGTAATTTTGATCCTGTATATCTTAATAATTCAATGTCTCTTGAAATGATGAGTTCCTCAGCAATTGCTGGTATGCCTGGTAATCCTAATTTCGTTGATAAAATTCCTTCATTCATCAAACCTAAACTTCCTAAACTTTTATCTATTGGCATTTGAATCACAACACCATCAAATGCTTTTACATATTGCAAAGCTTTTAAGAAAAGTAAAGTAGATTGAACAGGGTAGAGACCATCACTAAATGCAACTGCACCGTTTGAATGCATGTCAATCATTTCTGATAAATCTTTGCCTTCCACCTTTTTTGAAACAGCTCCAATTGGCAACACATTTACCGGTAAGGTTTCATTATGTTGTTTGATATAAGTAACCTGTGATTTTGTATCAACAACAGGTAATGTATTTGGTAAAGTAAAGACAGTTGTAAAACCACCATGTTGAGCAGCCTCAGCGCCTGACTGTAAATTTTCACGATGTTCTAAACCTGGATCGCAAAAATGAACAAAAGGATCCACAAATCCAGGCGTAACCGTAAGGCCATCTACTTGAATTGTTTGATCTGCTTTGTTTGAGTAATTATCTGATATGGAAACAATTTTTCCATTTTCAAGAAGAATATCTTTGATTTTGCCATTGAATGGCGACTGATTATCAGCGATTTTGACCTGCTTGAGTAAGGTTGTCATTAAGTCAATAATATTTAGTGCAATATACCGCCTTTTTTTGTTTTTGACCCTATATTTGCCCCCCAAAAAGCGCATTTTTAGCGTAAATACAGCAATTCGGGTGGTAGCGCAGTCCGGTAGCGTACACGTCTGGGGGGCGTGTGGTCGCAGGTTCAAATCCTGTTCACCCGACCAAAAAAGAAAATATAAGCCACAACTTACGTTGTGGCTTATTGTTTTAAAGAACGCATAAATCAAGCTTGCTTGAATTTATAAGTGATTTAAAACAATACAGACCACGCAGTGGGCTGATATTTATATGCTTTTCCAGCAAGGATTCAGGATTAATGGAGCGAAGCGACATTAATCCTATGTACAACCAATTAGAATTAAATCTATCTCCCCCTGAAATCCTAATTATGCGCTTAAGACTTACTAAATTTGAAAATAACTAAATTAAAATGGAAACAAAAGTTTTAGTCGTTGAGGATCATAGTATTGTGAAAATGGGCTTAACTGCAATTTTGAATAAATTAAAAGTGCAGGAAATAGGTGATGTAAGTACTTGTGCAGACCTTATGAATGAACTAGCTGCTAATGATTATTCCCATTTAATATTAGACATTATTTTACCTGATGGCAATACACTAGAATATATAGAAACCATCAATGAGAAATATCCTCATTTATCTATACTAGTACATTCTATGCAGCCTGAAGAAGTATATGGTAAAATATCTAATAAATTTAATATACATTCTTACTTACATAAAGGTGCTTCAGAATCAGAAATCAATTATCACTTAGAGTTATTTATTAAAAATCAACCACTTGCAATAAAAAAGAAAATTGAAGATACTAGTAATCCATTTTCTACCTTGGCAGTAAGGGAACTTGAAATTTTACATTATTTATTGAACGGTTATAGAACGAAAGAAATTGCAAATTTATTAGGGCTTAAAATGAATACAGTTTCTACTATTAAATCAAATATATTTGATAAAGTAAAAGCAGATTCATTTACGCATTTATTACAATTGGCCCATGTACATCAAATTAGCTACTAAATTATTATTTTCACTTTTCCTCTTATTTGCATCGGCTAAATCATTTGGTCAACTTAAATATAGTTTTGAAAGAATCACTACTGAGAATGGTTTGCCAACCAATGCTATCAAGGGATTACAATTTGATGAAAAGAATAGATTTTTATGGGTTGCAACAGAATCAGGTATTGTACGATATAATGGTCATGGATTTCAAAGCTTTGGAGATAATAACAAAAATGTAGTTTTAAATGGTAGAATAGTTTTGTTTGAGAAAGCTTTGGATGGCAAATTGTTTGGAAAATTAATAGATGAGCGCGTATTCGTAATTAATGAAAACAGAGCCATTATTGACGATTCGGTTAGTATAATGGATGATGAATATGCATATCTGAATTATAAATACAACTTAAATTACAAAAAGAGTAATCTTCCATTTTTACCAATTCAAAATAGAGACATAATTGTAAATAAATCTATTTATTTAAAGAAAGAAAATGGTTTGTATAAGTTCGAAAACAATAATTTCAAATTAATTAAAGATTCAATTGATAATGATTATGAGTTCACGCTAAATAAAAATCTATTTGTATTAAATAGTAAAGGATACATTCAAATAGTAGAATTTACCAAAAATGAACTTAATCTTAACAAACAATTGGAATTATATCCATTATTAAAATATGATCCTAAAAATATTTTTTCTAAAATTAAAATCATTCAAAATCATCCTAATGAACCAGTTTGTCTGGTAGCAGGGGTTAAGTTATTTACATTAGATTATATCAACGATAAAATAGTTTTGAAACTTATTACTGATCAACTTCCTAAAAATGAATTAATTAAATATATCCAAATAGACAATGTTACCCATGCTATTTATTTAGGAACAGATAATAGGGGACTTATTGTAGGTAGGCCACAATATTTTGAAAGGATCTTGCCTAATAATGCCATTGAGGGGGTTAGTACTTCGGCATACGCTCAATTAGAATTAAGTAATGGAAATATACAAATTAATGCAGGTCAAGTATTTGGTAATGCCGTAAAAAAGCTAAACAATGTATTTTATAAACCTAGTGAAACTGGTACTTATATTTCTAGAGATAGTATTTTATACATGACCAATTCGGATGGTATTGTGGAATATGATTTAAGAAAAAATATAATTCAAGGCATTCATAAAGAAAATAGTTCCTTAAGGAATAGTTTTATTCAAATACAAGATAAAATATATTCTTTTAGTGAAATAGGTATTGCAGTAAAAAATACAAATTGGGAATTTATCTTAAAGTTCAATAAAATGCCTTTTAATTTTATTGTATACAGCCTAATGCAAATTAATAATAATGAAATTTTAGCTGCAACAACTGATGGATTGTACAAATATAAAATTAAAGAAAACACTTTTAATATCTTTTTTAGAGATATAGATAAATCTAATTTTAGAGCAATTTACAATCTAAATGAATATTATTTAATTGGAACTTATGGTGGAGGAGTTTATATGTATCACAATGACTCTATTAAAAAAGTGCCATTAGATCAGAATAAATATTTAAATTATTCGCATTGTTTTATTCAAGACAAAAAAGGAAATGTTTGGGCTAGTACCAATAAAGGTTTATTCATGTCTCCAGGAAAGTCCTTAATTGATTTTTGGAATTACGGACCTGGTAATATTAAGTTCAAATATTTTGGTAAAAATGAAGGAATTGATCAACTTGAAATGAACGGTGGATGCAATCCATGTGCCATTAAAATAAAAAATGGAAAAATTTCATTTCCAGGAATAGATGGATTAATACAGTTTAATCCAGATAGTATACCAAATATTGAAATTCAACCTAAAGTTTATATTGATAAATTATATGTAGATGAAAAATTGATTAACCTAGATCAATTTAATAATGAGTTTTATTCAGGCGTCAAGAATTTAGAAGTTCAATTAGGAATTTCGGGAATGTTGTCTCAAGAAAATATAATGTTAGAATATAAATTTGATAATGACCAATGGATTAGAATTAATGTAAAAAATCCTGTTATTAAATATAGTAATCCAGTATATGGTAATCATACATTTTCAATTAGATTAAGAAACACAATTAATGACAAATGGGAGCAAGTAGAATATCCTTTTTCTATCAAATACCCTTGGATATTAAATCCTTATATGTATATCGTTTACATTTTATTGATAATTGGTATTGTGCTGTTATATATCCGCTTTAAAACAATTTTTTATCAACGTAGACAAAAATTATTAGAAAAAGAAGTTGATACTAAAACTGCCTCTTTGAATAACTTAAATGAATATTTAATTAAAAGGAACCAAGCGAAAGACCATGTCATTGCAATTATGAATCATGATATTTTAACTCCTTTAAAATATTTGCACATAACTGCAAAAAATATTGCTGATACTACAAATGAGGATAAAACAAAAAAATCAATTCAACAAATAGCAAAAACATCCAAAGAATTAGAATATTTAACATCTAATATGTTAAACTGGGTAAAATTTGATAACATTGAGGCTTTACCAAATAAACAAAGTGTTGATCTACATAATTTGGTTAGTGACCTAATTGAATTTGTAGAACCATTTAAACAAAATGAACATTTAAAAATAATTAATTTAATTCCTGAGGATTTAATAATTCAAAACTGGTCTGATTCTTTACGTGTTTTGCTTTATAATCTAATTATAAATGCAATCAACAATACAAAAAATGGTGAAATCATATTATCTTATCATAAAACGTCATCAGGATATAAAATAATAGTTGCTGATACCGGTTTGGGAATGAATGACTCTATGATTCAATATTTAATAAATGGAAGTAGTAAAGATGAAGTTGAACAAATCCCTAAATACAAGAAAGGAAATGGAGTAGGATTTCAAATCATAAGAAACCTGGTCAAATTAATGAATGCAACTATTCAAATTGAAAGCAAAGAGCAAATTGGGACTTCAGTTTCCATTTTATTTGTAGAATAAAATCACTGCAAATTAATATAATTCTATTTATTAATTAATGAATAGAATTAAATCTAAAAATGTTAAAAACTTTATAGAATATAATCGTATTGTTAGAAGTTATTCTAATAGTATTTCAGGCATTAAATAGGACTTTTGTTAGGTTCAAAAATCCGTACCCTAATGTCAAATCATAGATTTACAAGGCTTTATAGTTTTATTATATTTTTCTTTATAGTTTTTGCCACTTTTACTAATAGTGCCAATGCTCAGGTTGTTTCTATAACAGGTGCAGGTAATAATACAAGTTGTACGGGTTGGACTGTCATTAAAAATGCAGTACTTAATTCTTGTGCATCGATCATGCCTAGCAATTTTTACAATTTAGCAATTGCAGAAAATGCTAGTTCTTCGATTGTTTTTAATATGAATACAAGTACTTCTAATGGATTCATATTATTAGATTTTGATTTGTGGATGGGAAAGAATAATAATAGTGCTGCAAGTGCCTCTGATTATATCAGTATTTTTTTAAATGGTAATGCCGCATCCAATGAATACTTTAGAATCAGTCAAATTTCTAATGGTAATTATACGCTAGTTGCTTATAACGGAGGGGTTATTGTTAGTGCACCAACTCCAACAGGAACCAGTGTGATGGCAAAGGCAGGTAGAGTAGTTTTAAAAATTCCGTTCACTGGTCAAGGTGCGACTACTCCTTTATCTTTTTACCATAGTTCCGGTAGCAATGATTATGGATTAAGCTTCTATAAATTAGGAACTAATGATGATTATATTGGAATAGGCACACAACCTACTAATCAAACAACTTGTATTGGAGGCACTGCAAGTTTTACATTAACTCCAACTGGATCTGTAAATAGTGGAACGCCTACTTATACTTATCAATGGTATAAAAATGGTACTGCTATAACAAATGGAGGTATTTTTTCGGGTGCAACGACTTCAACTTTAACCTTAACAGGTGTTACTAGTGCTGAAGCAACAAATTATACTTGTGTTGTTAGTACTTCTACCAATTCTGGTACTATTTCAACTACATATACTGCAGCTACTTTAACAGCAAATGCATTACCAACAATCACAGCCGGTACTTTATCAACTTGTGCATTAGGCACTTCTCAATTAACAGGATCCGCTACAGCAAATGCAACAACTCCTTGGCTTTCATCAAATACATCCATTGCTACAGTGAGCGCAACAGGATTAGTAACTGGTGTTGCCATTGGAACAGCTACCATAACATATACCAATACTAATGGTTGTCAAGTAAAAAGTTTATTTACAGTAACACAAGGGAATACAGCTGGAACCATTTCTGGAACTAGTGTAATATGTAATACCAATGCAACTACATTTACTACCACAGGTTCCTATTTAACTGCTGGTTCAACTGGTGCATGGACAAGTTCCAATACTGCCGTAGCAACCGTTAATTCAAGTGGAGTGGTAACAGGTGTGGCTGCAGGAAACACAACTATCACGTATACTATTTCAGGTGGTTGTGGAGGAACTGTTGTTGCCACAAAGCAAATTACGGTGGTGGCTGTTCCTGTTATTACTGTTCAACCATCATTGTTAAACCAAGGTTACTGTATTAATGCAAGTACTGGAACATTAAGTGCTTCTGCAACAAATGCCACCTCTTATCAATGGTATGTAACTACAAGTAGTGTTTCGAATACAGGAGGAACTGCAGTGTCTCCAAACGGCACCAACAATATAGTTGCTCCAATCACTTCAACAGCTGGTGATTTTTATTATTACCTGTCTGCAATAAATGCAGGTTGTTCAGTGAATAGTAATTTATCTGGCAAAATAAAAATTTTAGGTAACTGTACCAATATTGATGCTGATGGTGATGGCATACCTGATGATTATGATATTGATGATGATAATGATGGTATTCCAGATACAGACGAAACTTGTAAAACAACTACAGCAAGTTCTGTTGCAGTGACTGCATCTACATCTCAAGTATATAGTACAGCTCAAGCTACCAATTTTGGTAGCTATTTACCTACTGTTACAACTGGATTAAGTGCAAATACCTCATTTACAGCTTTAGGGCAAATTCAATCTCAAACATATACTTTCACGAGTGCAGTGACAAATCCAATTGTTGCTTTCTATGGGGTAGATTTTGCTAAAGAAGAATGGTATGATTTAAATGATAATCCGGTAACCTTAATTCCATTAGATGTTAGTGCTCCTACATTAATATATAATAATGTTTTGACTGTTTCTACTAATCCAGGTTCAGGTGCAAATACACCTGCTACTTCTGCAATGGGAACAATGCAGATAAAAGGGACATATTCTGGTTTGAAAGTGAAACATACTTGGCTACTTACAACTAGCAACACTGATGGCCACGGTTTCTCTTTTTTAAATCCTACAAATTGTTTAACAGATACTGATACAGACGGAGACGGTATTCCAAACAGATTAGATTTGGATTCAGATGGTGATGGTTGTCCTGATGCAACAGAAACAAATGTTGCATTGAACTTAAATGCTGGAACCATAGTTAATGGAACACCTGGTAATTTAAATACTACATCAAATGTTGCAGGAGCCATTGCTCCAGGACCATATGGTTCAAATGGTTTAGCAAACAATTTAGAAACAACTACAGATAATGGTATTGTAAATTATACAAGTTACTATTCAAAATATGCTTTAGACAATTCAGTGAATGCATGTTTGGATAGTGATGGGGATGGAGTGCCTGATACTTTTGATTTGGATGATGATAATGATGGAGTTTTGGATACTGATGAAATCATATTTTGTGATGCTCAAATAATTACACCAATTTCTGCTATATCTAGCCCTGTTTATGGATCTTCAATTGCTACAAAAACAATTGATGGATCTGGTTTAACAGGTACTGGACTAACGGCTGTTGTAAATGCTCCAGCGTTAATAACTGATTCATGGTATTTATTAGAACCAAGCACCTCTGGTTTTATAGAATATACAATGCCGTCAAACACAAATGCTACAGGAGTTGTATTATGGGCACCAGATGCAAATAATTATGGTGGTGGTGATGGACCATTAAAAGATTTTACAGTAGTAATAACTTACGGGAATGGATTAACATATACAACTACTTCTTACAGTACAGCTCAACCAAATTCAAGTGGAGCTTTAACAGGAGCACAAATTTTTAATTTTCCTTTTGGGCTTAAAAATATTTCAAAAATTAGATTAAATATATCTGCAGGTTGGTATGATATTAATAATAACAGTACTGGGCAGGTATCTACAGTAGGGCAAACTGTTAATGCTGCTTATAACATGACTTTAAGTGAATTTAGAGTTTTATGTAACACTCAGGATATTGACACCGACGGTGATGGTATTCCTAACCGTTTGGATTTAGACTCTGATGGTGATGGTTGTCCCGATGCTAAAGAGACTGGTGTATCTGGAACCTTAATTACGGGTAATATAAAAAATGGTACTCCTCAAAATTTATCTACTAGTTATAATGTCGCTAACGCAAGAGCAGCTGGACCCTATGGCACTAATGGTTTAGCTAATGGTGTTGAAACGGCGACTGATAACGGTGTTGTAAATTATTCAAATTATTATACAAAGTTTGCAGTTAATAATGCAGTAAATGCTTGTCTAGATACAGACGGAGATGGTATTCCAGATGTGTATGATTTAGATGATGATAATGATGGAATTCCTGATGATACAGAAATGACATGTACCAATGCAAATAATGCGAACAAAACAGGTATTACTATTTCATCTTCTGTTACCTGGACATTTAGTGGATCAAATACTTTTGCCAATTTATTAGATGGAGTTGATGGTTCAGTAAATATTGCCTATCCTCCAACTGCAGCAGGTGCATTAAATAATCAAACCATTTTACAATTTGATTTACCAATTCCAAAAGTATTGACTTTAATTGAATTGGGTAATTATCCTGGTCAAACACCTTTTACTGCAGGAGGTACTTACAAATTACAAGGTTTTGATGGGGCAAACTGGATTGATATTGTAAGTGCTCAAACTTTCGCAAGTACTGCCGCTAAATATGCAAGTAATAATTCTTACAAATTGGATATGTCCAATAATATTACTCCATTTGGTAAGTATAGGATATATGGAATTTCAGTTGCTGGAGTTGGTAATTGGATGAACGAAGTTTACTTTGAAGAAAGATCATGTATTGATTTAGACACGGATGGAGATGGCGTTCCTAACAGGTTGGATTTGGATAGTGATGGAGATGGATGTTCGGATGCAAAAGAAGGAACTAGTTTTAGTTTAAATAGTGGATTAACTTTTAGCTCAAGCACGGCTGCTGGTGTAGTGACAAACACTACATTACAAAATGCACAAATAACGAATGCATCATTTGGAACTAATGGCTTAGCAAATTCATTAGAAACTATTGCTGATAATGGGGTTATCAATTACCAATCCTATTACAATACATATGCAATAAATGCTACAAAAAATATTTGTAACTTGATTGATAGTGATGGGGATGGAATTGCAGATATAATAGATTTAGATGATGATAATGATGGTGTTTTGGATATAGACGAATTATCATGTGTTCCATCGACTTATAATTCTTCTTGTGCTTTAGGTACTGTTGCTTATGGTGTTACAACTCATTGTACAGGTTGGAATGGATTTGATTATGACCCTTCTCCTTCAGTGACTATAATTTCCAATTTTGATTATATGGGTTTAAGCAATGGTAGCCCATATTTTGATTTGCAAGGTAGCGCTTCAAGTTCTGCAACTAGTGCATTAATTGGGAAAATGTATAAAAACTTTACGACGGTACCTGGTGTAACATATACCTATTCTATAAATTTAATCAGCAGTTTTGTTGATGTTGAAGGAATCAGACCTAATTTAAAAGCAGTTGATTTAAATACGGGAAATGTTTTAGGTACATCTTATTTAAATGGTGCTGGTATACGTTCTGTGACATTTATTGCTACAAGTAATATCACTACTTTAAGTGTTGGTTTGGATACAAAACCTTCTGTGTCTTATGTTGGTGGAAACCAATTTTGGAGTGAATCTTCTTTTACAATGAGTGGTCAAGCATATAAAGTATGTAATATCATAGATACGGACGGTGATGGCATTCCAAATCAATTAGATCTTGACTCAGATGGTGATGGTTGTCCGGATGCTAAAGAAGCAAGAGTAATTGGAACTTTGACTAGTGGTACTGTTGTAAACTTAGTAAACAATAATGCGGGTGCAGGTACTGCAACTTCAACAACACCAAATTTTGCAAACGCTATTGCTTCAGGACCATATGGTACAAACGGTTATGCGAATAATTTAGAAACTTCATTGGAAAATGGAGTAGGAAATTATACATCAACTTACACAACTTATGCTTTAGATAAAACTACAGAATTGTGTACAGATAGTGATGGAGATGGTATACCTGATGCCATTGATTTAGATGATGATAATGATGGTATTATGGATACGGATGAATGTCCTCAATTTAACGATATCAGTAATATTAATTATACTTCAACTACTTATTCTTCAAGCAATGGTAATATCTTAAATGTTACCATGCCTGCTGCGCCTAATGGTTTATTGTTTAATATTTGGACTTTAGATAATTCAGTTAATTTGAAAATTAATGGAACTTATTTAACCACTCCAAATGAAATGGAATACCAAGAAAATGGTTCTACTCCAGCAACAAGTTCCTTTGTTGAATTTTTAGATGGAACGATGATTCCCGCTGTTTATAATAACTCTGGAACCAAATTAATGCCTTCCATCAGAATGTTTATCAATCCACAAGGACAAGTAAAATTATACGGTAGTAGAACTAATGGTGGGCCCTTGGAAGAAATGAGATTAAGGAATGGTAGTTTTAACAATATAACTGTTAATACAAGTGGAACAAATAGTGTTATCATTGGTCAAGCAGTTGTTAATTCCACATCAATATCTGGAGACTATGGAAATATCACGGATAATTTAGTAACATTCTGTGATACAGATGGGGATGGTATTCCAAATCGTTTAGATTTGGATTCCGATGGAGATGGTTGTCCAGATGCAGTGGAATCTGGAGTGAATGGGGTATTAACACCTGGGACGATTATTAATACCACATTAAATTCAAGTACTGGGGTGTTCTCAACAACTGGTGTTGCAAAATCAATCGCTACTGGACCTTATGGTGCAAATGGTTTGGCGGATGGAGTTGAAACAAGAGTGGATGCAGGTACGATCACTTATACCATTACTTATAAAAGATATGCTTTAGATAAAACGGTAAACTTATGTATTGATAGTGACGGAGATGGTATTCCAGATGCAATTGATATAGATGATGATAATGATGGTATCAGAGATTATATTGAACAAGGATCTTGTCCAGTAATTAGTGCAACAGGTTTGACATTTACGGGTAATTCAAATGCTATTAAATTTAGTGGAAATGCTATTTCAGCCACTTCAACAACTAATGGGACTTGGCAAACTGCTTATTCAAATCAATCATTGGCTTTACCTATTCATTTAGAATTTAGGGATAATGGTAATGCTAGTTTGATAATGTTTGGTCTACTTCCAGTTGCTGGAAATAAAACACTTACTAATTATACTGATGATGCATATAAAATATATTTAAACGCTACTAATGTCATCGGTTATTTACCAAATACAGGAACCACTCCAAGTTTAGGTTATCCTGCAAGTTCAGCCTTGGTACCAGGTGAATTATGGCAAATGGATATTGATAAATTTGGATTTGTTACTATTACCCGCAATGGTGCTGCTTATAAATCTTTCCAAGGAGTAAATTCAAATTATAATGTTGCCATTACTTCGTATAATGATGCAGTTAATAGTCCAAGAGTTTTATCGGATGTTTTAATTAACGCTAAAAGTGTAACCTATAGCGGTACCACAACTTTATGTTCTGAATTGGATTCAGATGGAGACGGTATTCCAAACCGTTTAGATTTAGATAGTGATGGAGATGGTTGTACGGATGCAGTTGAAGCG
>TBL_comb48_EPIDRAFT_1001340_pt1 | contig 18315 bp, 10 predicted proteins | sample TroBogEpilimnion_37_FD_10681 | JGI IMG/M metagenome (IMG submission 10681)
TGTGCCATCGCATCCATCTGCGCCTGACTGTCGATCAGCATGTTGCCGCGGGTCACCACGCGTTCGCCTTCCTGCAGTCCGGCGACTACTTCCACCAACGCATCGCCCATGCGTCCGAGTTTCACACTGCGCTGCTGATATGAGCCGGATGCCTGCTCCACATAGACGCGTGGTGTTGAGCCCGACCACAGCATGGCTGTGCGTGGCACGGCGAGCACGGTCGGTGCTTCCAGCTCCACCACGGCGGTGGCCGTGGTGTGGTTCATGATCTTGCGCTCCGGGTTCTCGATGACGACCCGCACCATGGCTGAGTGCGTGGCATCATCCAGGATCGGGCTGATATTGTCGATGCGCGCGCGGATCACCTGTCCAGGCTGCGATGCAATGCTCACATGCACCACCTGCCGTTGTTTAAGCAGCGGAATGTCCTGCTCAGACGCGTTAAACATGAACCACAGCGTGGTGAAGTCCGCGATCTCGAACAGCCTCTGGCCCTCCTTCACATACTGACCTTCGGCGATGTAGCTTTTCACGATCACGCCCGTGCGGGGTGACAGCACGCCAAAGTAAAGGTCATCCGGCTGCCGGCTTGGAATCGTCTGGATCTGCTCCCACACCAAGCCGTAATGTTCCAGCTTCCTTCTGGCGGCGGCCAAAGCCGGCCCCCCTTGTGGCAGCGCCAGCTTATATTCGTCCGCCGCTGCCAGCAGCGTACGGCTGAAGATGGTGGCCAGCGGCTGCCGCCGCGTGACCTGCTGTCCCGCATGATTCATCGACAGTCCATCAATGCGTCCTTCAACCGGTGCGCTGATCACCCCGTGGCGTGACCCGTCTTCTTCGATCATGCCCGCCACTCGCATGGTGCGTGCGAGCGGCTGCTGTTTCACTTCGGCAGTCTGCACCCCGAGCACCTGCGGACTGCTAGGTGGCAGCATCACCACGTTGGTGGCGGATGCGGCGGAGGAGCCAGCGACGAGATCCATGCCGCAAAGGTTGCATTTGCCTGGCTTTTCCGACCTGACCCAGGGGTGCATCGGGCACTGCTGCACTGAATGGTTGACCATTGCCTGCTTGCGATCCGGCAAAGCGTGTCGGGCCGCAATCCATCCAGCCGCGGCCGCCAGGACGGCAATGATGTAGGGACGGAATTTCATGCGGAGATTACGGCGGACGGCATTGATAATGCGACGAAGACTGTGTGTGTCGAACAAAGCTTCCGGCGTCAAGTCGCAGATAAATTCCCCGGTGCTAGGGAATCGTCGGCACGGTCACACGATAGAAGCCGCGCGAACCGCTCAGACGGGTTGCGTCCGTTTCAGTGAACGAGGCGCTGCTGCCATTGCTGGTCACGGAGCCGACATCGGTCCAGGTGCTGAGATCGGGCGACCATTGCAGTGTGTAAGTGGTGCCGGCAGTGGCTTTGAAATTGAGCTGGATGTAGTTGTTGCTGCCGTAGCGGGTGAAACTGGCCACTGCGAGGTCTTCCACCGCATTGTTCACCACGAGGAACTGCCCCATCAGGCCTTCGTCTTCATGATTGGAGAAGTGGCAGTGGTACATGAACGGGTTCGTGTTGCTCGCGAAGGTGTTGAATTTGGCGATGAAGGTCACGGTCTGGTTCGTGCTGATGTAGAACACATCCTTCCAGCCCTGCTCGTAGGTTTTGATGCCGGAGTTGTTGCCACCCGTCCGCGAGGTGAGGGCAAACTCGATGTCATGGATGTGGAATGAATGGGTGAAGGCGGACGTGTTGGTGATCGTCCATTTCTCGACGGCGTCCAGGTTCAGCGTCTGATTGAAGACCGTGGGGCTGTACGACAGGTTGTCGAAGGTGAACGCAGTGCCGTTGGTGCCCCCCGTGATGGTCACCGTGCGGCTGTTGGTCACGTCAGCGTCCGTCCAAAAGGTGTTGGTGGTCAGGGTCGTGGGCCGGGTGGTGACGGGGTTGGCGGTGGCCGCCCCGATGTTGATGTGCAGGATATTGAACGTGGTGTTGTTCAGCAGGCTGCCGACTGCCCCCGTGGACGATGGTTCACCACCTGGAAAGTCATTGGCCTGACCCGAGTTGAACGCCTGCAGGTCAATGCTGTTGCCCACCGTGTCACCGCTGAGATCAACGAGGATCTCCGCACGCTCGCCTACGCCGAGCACCAGGCGTGTCAAAGAGACGGGCGCATTCACCAGTCCGCCGTCCGTGGCGATCTGATAGAAGGTGCGTCCATCGCTGAAGCCCAGATTGTAGGCGCGCTCGATTTCGGCGTTCAAGATGCGCAGGCGCACGTACTGCTTGGGCAGGGTGACCTGCGGACTGAGCGTGCCATTGACGAGCAGGTAGTCGCCGTAGGCAATGTTGGTGTAAACAAATTCATTGGATGCCCAGCGGCGGCTGGTGAGCGCCAGCGGGATGTCATCCACACCATAGGTGCGCGGCAGGTTCAGGGCGGACTCGATGGGATCACGAATGATGATCATGCCGCCGCCGCCGCGCGTGAGCTGCTGCTGGGTGAATTGGTGCAGGTGCGGGTGATACCAGTAGGTGCCAGCGTTGTTCTGGATCTGAAAGCTGGGAGACCACGTGGTGCCTGCCGGGATGGTCTGGTGCGGGCCGCCGTCCATGATCGCAGGGATGTGGAAGCCGTGCCAGTGGGTGGTCGTCGTATCGGTGAGGTTGTTGCTGACATTCATCTGCACCCAGTCGCCTTTGTTCATGATGAGCGTCGGCCCCCAGAACAGCATGTTGTTGTAGGCATAGGTCGTGGTGTTCGCGGTGTTCTGGAAAGCGGTGCTGCCGAAGAGTTTGGAGGTCTGGTGTAGGTTCAGGTTGAAGGTGGTGCCGGTCATCACTTCGGGAATGATGAGTGGGTTGTAGGTCTGCGTGGCGGTCAGGGTGACGGTCACGGGCGCGGTCGTCGTGGTGTTGCCCGCGCCATCGGTGGCCACGGCGGTGATGCCGTTGGTGCCGTAGCCCAACGGCACCGTGATGCTCCAGGTCGCGAAGTTGTTGGCTGTTGCCGCTGTGACGCCATTCACGGTCACGTTGCTGATGCCCGAGAGTGCATCTGAGCTGGTGCCGCTGACGGTGATGGAGGCCGTGCCGGTCGAGGTGCCGCTGGTTGGTGAGGAGATGGCGACGCTCGGTGCCACGGTGTCCTGAAGCGAACTGACCGTGCTGCTGTAGGCCGATGAGCCGATACTGTTGGTGGCAAGGAGGCGGTAGTAATACGTGGAGCCGCTGGTGAGGTTCGAGAAGCTGGCCGTCGGACTTGTGACCGTCTGTGAGACGACATTGGTCGTGAATCCCGCATCATTGGCGATCTGCACCGTGTAGCTTGTAGCACCGCTCACGGCTGTCCAGGTGAGGGTCTTGGTCGTGCCCTGGCTATAAGCGGGCAACGCGGCGATGACGGGAGTAGCAGGAGCCGTCGAATTGATGACCAGGCTCACAGCGCGCGTGGTGTTGCCGGAGGCGTTGGTGCTGTTGGTAAAGGTGAGAGTGTCCGAGTAGCTCCCGGCGGCGAGGCTGATCGCATTGGCGTTGAGGGAGGCCGTGACTGTCGTATTTGCCCCTGCCGCGAGCGTGCCGCTGGTGGTGTCGAGCGTGAGCCACGTGGCGCTCTTGGCGGCGGTCCAATTCATGGAGGCGGTGCCCGTGTTGGTCAGCGTGTAAGTCGCACTGGCAGGTGAGAATGAACCGCCCACATTGCCACTGGAGGAGAAATTCGAGGCAGGCGTGAGCGTGAGCACCGGTGCTCCGCTGCCCACGGTGTAGGAGCCATTGTTGCTAGTGGTGGATGCGGTCGTGTTATCAGTCGCCGTGATGGAATAGGTCACGGTGGTGTTAGTCGCCTGCGCGGGAATCGTCGCGCCATAAGTGCCATCTCCCGCCGCGCCATCGCCATGCGCGCCGTCATCAAACATCGTCACAATCACCGGTGCGCTGGTGGCGGCGGCTTTGACGACAATGTTGTCCAGGCTGATTTTCGACTGTGGTGTCCCTGCGCCAGAGCCGGCGAAGCGGAAGCGCAGCTTCAGCGTGCTCACGCGCTCGCCGCTGCTCAGATCGTAGTGATACGGCGTGCCGGGATACACATGGTTGGAACCGCTGGTTTCACTGAGGCGTGAGGTCCAGGTGCTGCCATCAATCGAGGTTTGGAAATCCCAGCCCATGGTGCCGCTCAGGTTGGACGTGGCGACGTAGAACTCCACATAGGCCGACGAACCCGTGGCGTTGATCGCATTGGTCGTGGTGATGTAGCAGTCCGTCAGGTTTGGCGTGGCTTTGTTGCACTCCATGCCGCAGGCATTGCCGCTGCCGTTATTGGCGGCTGTCGTCTGGCTGAAAGGATTGATCGGCGTGTAGTTCAGTGTCCAGGCATTGTTGGCGTTGGTGCCGGTCCAGGGAGACACAGCGCTGGCGGTCATCGTTTCCGTGAACACCGCAGTCGGCGTCTGCGCACCGGTGTTGTAGGTGAGCTGCACCGTGGAAAGCGTCCGGGCCGCCGGTGGTGTAACGCTGGCGGTGACGACTACATTGGAGGTGCTGACCGGTGACGCCGGATTGATGGCGATGGCCGCGATGCTAGGCGCAGCGGACGTGACGGTGAGGGTGAAGCTCGTGCTCGCTGTATCGAGGCCGTCGCTCACGGTGAGCGTGATCGTGGCGCTGCCCGTTTGATTCGTCGCCGGGGTGATCGTCACATTGCGGCTCGCCCCGCTGCCGCCGAAGACGATGTTGGCCACGGGCACCAGCGTGGTGTTGTCCGAACCGCCAGCAAGTGTGAGGCTCGCGGCGCTCGACTCCGCATCCCCGACGGTGAATGAAACCGAGCTTAAGGCGCTGTTTTGCGCCGTGCTCTGATTGGCGATGGAGCTGATGGTTGGCGGCGTGTTGGTGCCTGTGTCTGAGTAGGCTTTGATGGTGCTTTGTGAGACCGTGCTGCTGGTCTGCCCCGTGCTGTCATAAGTCGCCAGTGCAGTGCGGTTTACCCGGGCGTATTCGATGCCGGATGAAGCGAGCGTGGTGTAGCTGCTGGTGGTGGTGACGCTCTGACTTCCCGCCGTCGGCGCGGTGGGCACATTCGTGGGGCTGAGGCCGGTTTTCTCACTCGTCCAGGTCGATTGATTCGGTGACGCATCCACCGAGTAAGTACCGCCTTCCACGGAACTCCAGGTGAGCGTGACCGTGCCGCCGGACACGGCGGGGGTGCTCACATTCACGGCTGTGTTTGCACCGGCAAGCACCTGGTTGGTCGCGCCATCGGATGACATGGTCGTGGCGGTCGTGCTGCCGCCGGTGGGATTGCCGTAATACCAGCGGCCGACCATGTAGGGATAATAGGAGGTGCCATCCGCCTTGATCGTCGCGAAGTAGGCCCAAGTGCCGTTGGGATACTCCGGCGTCACGCAGAAACGCACGTTGTATTTGTTCAGGTCGTAAAAGACGCCGTTGGGATTGCTGCGCGAAGCCTGCACATAAGTATTGCCGCTGAAATCCGCCGAGTCGCCCAGGTAGGCGTAATCTTCGGCGTAATGTCCCAAGGTATAAGTAAGACCAGTCGTGGTGTAGTTGGTTGCGGGGCCGTATTGCGCGGAGGTCAGCGTCGCTGAGCGGCCTTGGGCTGCAGCGGCCCAGACGGGCAGCGTGATGCGTCCAGTCGAGTCAAGGCTGATCGATCCATTCGTGCCATCCCGAAGCTGATAGCCAGAAATCATGCGCCGCACACCGCCGATCTTCACCGTGGGTGCGGAAGTGTAGCCGCTGCCACCGCTGGTGATGTTCACCGCCGTCACGACGCCGCTGGTCACCACAGCCGTGGCTGTCGCACCGCTGCCACCGCCACCGCTGAAGGTCACGAGCGGCACGGACTGATACAGCGTCCCACCCGCAGTCACGTTCACCACCGTCACCGCACCGCCGCTCACCGTTGCAGTGGCTGTTGCGCCGGTGCTGCCGCCGTCATAGCCATATGCTCCGTAAAGCGGCAGGCCGTCCTTCATCCAGCCGATGATCGGGGAATGCTGCAGGTTCGTGTTGGCCGTATTCTCCGAGTAGTTTTTGGTCGAGCTGTTGTAGAGGATGTTGTCTCCCACCAAGTAGCGTGCGGTGATCGCATTGGCGTGGTAATGGTACTCGCCGCTCGGTTGATTGTGAGCCAGGGCATAGTCGAATGTGGTGGCTTCATTCACAAACGCATCACGATTCCAAATGCCATCGCCCGTGCCCACGGTCCCATTGGGCGTGCCATCCACATTGTTGGTGTTGGAATAGGAGTAGCCGTCCGAGGTGTTGTAGGCCGCCACGCCGTCCACGAAATAGCCGATGGCACCCATGCCAGTGAGCGTGGATTGACCGGTCACGCTTTGCGCGCCTGCCATGCCACGGGGAAACCGCCAGATCTGCGCCTGATTCTTCGGGTAGTTAGGATTGTTCCACGGCCCCATCACATGCGCGCCGAGTCCTGTCGTGCGGATGTAAAGCCAGCTTGTGGACGTATTCACTTCGTTCACTCCGGCATACGCGGGGGAAGATTGTGCTTGGGTGCCGTTCGTCCATGTCGTGGCTGATGTGCCGGAAGTCCGGTTCGCAGCACTCGTGAAAATACGCGCGTATTTGGTTGAGGCACCGGTAATCCAGGAAGTGACCTGCGGGTCGGCGCGCAGTAGGGATGCAGAAAACAGCAGGAGCAGAAGGATGCGCGTGGTCATGGCTGGGTGGTGGTTCACGCCATTAATGGGTTTCCACATGAACGAAACCCCGAAGCAGAAATAAATTCGCATTTATCTTGGGCTTTTTACAAGCACCTGCCGGGCTTCAGACTGGCGGTATCAGGGCTTCACATCACGCAGATTGACCATCAGCAGGTGCCTCACACGCGGTGGTTCAGCACCGCGATGAAAGCTCTGCACGGCTAGTTCGATGCGCTGATCCTCCATGGTGGCGCGTTCGTGCTGCCGCAGGTGTTCCGCCCAGGAGCCAACTAGAAAGGTTTCGCGGTAGTGCGTGGGATCTTCCAGATCCGCAAACAACGAGCAGCGAAAGGCACCGTCGCGCAGCCGAATCTCGCGCAGATGCTGCATAGCGGCGCGAAACGCCGACGCTTCTTTGGGATCGATGTGGTACTCAAGGGTGATGAGCACCGGACCGTCGCTCGGCGCGGGCTCGGTGGTCATCGCGCTATGCGGCAGCATGTGGTCGGAGGGACTGAGGTCCAGATTTTCCACATGACTGATCGGCAGCAGCCGCGCAAGCAGGGCGCTGACCAGCAGGCAGCCAGCGGCAATGCCCAGCGCGATCGGCGCATGGAACTGGCTGGCGAGCTGCCCCCAGGTCAGGGCACCAATAGCAAAAGCACCCTGCATCACGACCAGATAGATCGCGGAGCTTCGTGCCCGCACCCAGTTGGGGAACACGCTTTGCGAGGCCACGCTGAAGGTGTTCATGCCGCTGATCCACGCCGCACCCGTGACCATCAGCACGAGCCCCATCGCGAACTTTCCAGGCACCAGAGCGAGGATGCCCGTCATCGCTGCGGACACCACGCTGGCACCCAAGAGCACGTGATCGAACGAAAAGCGCTCGCGCAGCTTCGGCAGCCACAGCAGCGCCATGAGGATGGCTCCACCTCCATAGCAGCCCATAAGAATGCCGAAGTCGGCAGCCGCCCATTGCCGCGAATGCACAATGACCGGCAGCAGCACCACCGGAGCCACAGCAGCAAACATGTGGATGCCGCCACGGCACAGCACCGCCTGCATGGAGCGTGCATGCCGCGCATAGCGGATGGCGGCGGCCATGGCACCGAGCATCTGCTCCTGCTGCGCGCTGCGCGGCGTGGCGATGTAGCTGCCTGTGCACATCACCCCGATCACCGCGAGAAAGGACAGCGCATTCAGCGCAAACACCGGTGCTGGTCCCAGAGCCGCCAGCAGCAGGCCGCCGAGAATGGGGCCAAGTGAGCGGGCGATGTTAAACCCCACGCCATTGAGCGCAATCGCGGCAGACAATTGCTCGCGGCCCACCACTTCCGGGATCAAGGCCTGCCAGGCCGGCATCGTGAAGGCCGCCGCGACGCCGAGCTGAAAGGTGGCCAGCAGTAGCAAGGTTTGCGTCAGCGCGCCATTCCACGCCAGCAGCGCCATGCCGGCTGCGGTAAGCAGCGCCCCCGTCTGCGCGAACAGGATCAACCGCCGCCGGTTCACCAGATCTGCCAGCGCTCCGGCGGGCAGGGCCAGTAGGAAGAGCGGTAGGCTCGACATCGTCTGCATCAAGGACACGAGGTACGGCGAGCTCGTCATCGTGGTCATCGTCCAGACTGCCGCCGTGTCATTCATCGTGGTACCGATGTTCGACCCCACGCTGCCCAGCCACATGGCGCGATAGACAGAATTGCGGAGCGGGGACCAGGCTGACATGAGTACTGAGAATAACGATTATGCCTTGCTCCGCGACTGCGCAATTCGCTTCCCGCCAGACCTCGCGCGATTGCGTGACAAGGCCCCGCTCGCCAGCAGCGTAATAAACACCTACCTTGCCTACATGTTCACCCGCCGCCAGCTCCTGCAAACCGCCGGTCAAGGCTTCGGCGCGCTCGCGTTTCATTCCCTTGCGAGTGCCGAGACGTCGCACCGCTCCCAGGTCGTGGTGCCCAAGGCCAAACGCGTGGTGCAGCTCTTCATGGGCGGTGCCGCCAGCCACGTGGACCTCTTTGATTACAAGCCGGCGCTGATCAAACACCACGGCGAAGACGCCGACTTCGGCGAGAAAGTGGAGGCCTTTCAAAACGGCCTCGGCCCCTGGAAAAAGCCTGTGTGGGACTTCAAGCCTTATGGAAAAAGCGGACGCATGCTAAGCGATGCCGTCGCGCCCCTCGGTGCCTGTGCCGATGACATGGCCTTCGTTCACAACCTCGTCGGCAAGACCGGCGTGCATTCGCAGGGCACGCTGCTCCAGGCCACCGGCTTCAATCTTCCCGGCTTTCCCGGCGTCGGCTGCTGGGTCAGCTACGCACTCGGTTCCATCAGCGACAATCTGCCCACCTTCGTCGTGCTTCCAGATCATCGCGGTTTCGCCTCAAACGGGCCGAAGAACTGGGACAGCGCCTTTCTGCCCTCGCAGCATGCGGGCACCATCATCTATCCCGGTGCCGAGACACCCATTGCCGATCTCTTTCCGCACAAAGGCGGACGCTACATCAGCGCCAAGTCAGATCGCGAGGGCTTCGCTCTGCTGGAGCAGCTCAATCGCAAACACATGGCCGCGCATCCAGAAGACTCACGCCTCGAAAGCCGCATCCAGAGCTACGAACTCGCCGCCAAGATGCAGCTCGCCGCACCTGAAGCCCTGGACATCTCCAAAGAGTCCGACGCGATGAAAGCCATGTACGGCATTCAGGAGCACCGCAAAGTTTGGCCCACCGAAATCAACCCCGAAGAAGAGGCCGACTACATGGGCCGCAAGTGTCTCGCCGCGCGCCGCTTGCTGGAGCGCGGCGTGCGCTTCGTGCAGATCTGGAGCGGCAACGACAACGGCTTCCCGCGCCGCAATTGGGACAGCCACGAAGACGTCGAGCGCGACCACGGCCCCCTCGCCTGGGGCATGGCCAAGGCCGTCTCCGCCTTGATCCTCGACCTCAAACAACGCGGCCTGCTCGATGACACCATCATCCTCTGGACCACCGAGTTCGGCCGCATGCCCAGCACTCAGGGCGGCAAAGGCCGCGACCACAACCCCTACGTCTTCACCAACTGGCTCTGCGGCGGCGGCATTCAGGGCGGCGTCACCGCTGGCGAAAGCGACCAATGGGGCTACAAGCCCCTCGACCGCGCCAACCCCACCACCTGCTACGACATCCACGCCACCATGATGCACCTCCTCGGCATCGACCACACCCAGCTCACCGTCCGCCACAACGGCATCGACCGCCGCTTGACGGATGTGCATGGCCAGGTGATCCGGGGGCTGGTGGGCTAAAACAAAATATTTTCCACAAACCGCTGCACGTGCTGGGGTTGTTTGCGGTGCTTCCTCGTCACAGCTACAACATCACGCTCAAAGCGTTCAGGGAATGGCAGGGTAACGATGGATTCCTTTCTTCGGTAAAGTGCGAGCGCACGCCGAGGGACGAATGCGAGGCCGAAGCCGGAGGCGACGAGGTTGATGATGAGGTCGAAGCTGTCCAGTTCCATCGCGGGCTGTACTTCAAGTTGCTGGCGCTTCATCCAACGGCGCAGATTTTTACCTGTCTGCGTGCTGGAGTCGATGAGGAGCCAAGGCTGCTGAGCTAGCCAGAGCCGTAGTCGCTCGGCGCCTTTGGCGGGTGCTTCGGCTGCCATCGTGGCAGGCGCGATCAATTCAAAGGCATCTTTGAAACGGTGGGTGATCTTGACGGAATCTGGCAGCGGTGAAGGCGGGCACAGGACGCCGACATCAATCTCTCCCGCATCCAATGCAGTGAGAATGGAACTGCTGGTGTTATAGCTGACACGGCACACGACTTCGGGATGACGCTGGTGATTGGCATGAAACAGGCCCGGCATGTGGGCCATCGCCAGCGTGCGTGAGACGCTCACGCGGACTTCAGGACGTACGGATCCAAACTCAGCCTGCAATCCATCCAGCGCCGATGCCACACCCCCAATCAGTCGTGCGGCTTCATCCGCGAGAAAGAGACCTGCTTCTGTAATCTCAACAGACCGCGTCGTTCGATTGATAAGCGTCAGACCAAGGCGTTCCTCCAGCGACTGCATCTGCCGTGTGAGAGCGCTTTGCGATAGCCCCGCCTCTCTTGCCGCTCGCGTAAAACTGCGGTGCTTCACGACGAGGTGAAACAGGTGCAGCGCGTAAAGATCGAAGGGTTTCCTGCTCAGGTATTGTTGCATAAAATACAAGAATACCTGAATTTAATGCATTTCACGCAATTATTTCAATATGCGAATGGCTGAGCGCGGACAACCCCGCTTGATCATATATGCCCAACATTGAAGACCGCCTCCCTCAAAATGCCCCAGGCCGCTTTTACGTCGATAGCAGCTGCACCGACTGTGACCTCTGCCGCGGTCATGCCCCCGAATTCTTTCGCCGCGATGACGACCTGGGCTATAGCATCGTATTCCGCCAGCCGGTGACAGACGCGGACATCCAACTCTGCGTGGAGGCCCTCGAAGGCTGCCCAACTGAATCGATTGGGCAAATGGCTGAGTGACTGAATCGGTGAACTGATCGGCTGCTCGTATCTATCCGAACTACCTGAGAATCGCCGAAGTGGAAAATCATGTGGCAGTCTGTGGGCGCACCGAGTTCTTCTCGATTTGTAGATGCAAACTGTTGAGGCAGGCAAAACCGCCACACATAGTTTTAAAGCATTGTGATCTAATGATTTGAACAAGGGAGCAAACGCGCAACACTAATGCAATTGAGACTCTATCGCAAAAACAGCTTGCATGAACCCAGACTTTATTCGATCTGAGCGCCTCCTAATTGCGATTGAATCTCAACCTCACCGCTTCATGCAGCCCTCAATGAGTCTCCATCCTCACCGCCTAGCTGGCCCTGCCTTGGCCGCTGCCGCCTTGCTGTTCCTCGCCTTTGCATCGCACGCTCGGTCCCAAACCACGAGTAGTGCGGCATTCCAGGCTCCCCAGGTCGTGGAGGACGCCACAGAACTGCCGAGCATGACCATCACGGCGGACGCGCTGATGGAGCCGCCGATCAAGATCCCGTATCTGCCGCCGGTGGACGGCACGAAGATCTATGCGGGGAAAAAAGCCACCTCGCTGAGCCTGGAGTCGCTGCCGGAAGTGCAGGCGAACAATTACAATCAGGCCTTTGCGCTGACACCGGGTTTGCAGATCGCCGATGCAGCCACGCCGCTGGTGAATCTGAGCTATCGCGGGATAGGCTCGCCGGACAAATCGCAGTTCATCATGATGCTACAAGATGGCATCCCCATTGCGGCAGATCCCCAGGGTTACCCGGAGTCGTACTGGACGCCGCCGCTGGAGTCCACGCAGCGGATTGACTTCGTGCGCGGGGGAGCATCGCTGATGTACGGCCCGCAGCCTGCCGGTGCGCTGAACTACGTCTCGCCCATGCCGCGCACGGACCGCGTCTTGGGCATGCAGACCAAGAACATCTACGGCAGCAACAATCTCTACTCCTCCTTCAACTCCTTCGACGGCACCAGCGGGAAGCTTGGCTATTACGGCTACTTCAATCACCGTTCTGGTGACGGCTTCCGTGCGGCCAACAGCGACTTCGAGATCAACGGCGGCCGCTTGAAACTCGTCTATCAGCAGGATGCAGACACGCGCTGGATCGGCTCGCTGGACGGCTTCACGGACAACCATGGCGAAGCCGGGGGCCTGAGCCGCGCGCAGTATGACACTAATCGCACCCAGACCGTGCGCCTCTATGACCGCTTCAAACTCAGCCGCTATGCCGCGAGCGTGGAGCTGGAGCACAAGATTTCAAGCCAGACCCAAGTCAGCGTGAAGACCTGGGCCACGGCGGTGGACCGCTGGAGTCGCAGGCAGAATGTCGGTGCGGGCTTCGGCACCGTCGCCCCAGGCAACGACATTGAGCACCAGAAATTTTTCACCGCAGGCATGGAGTCGCGCATCCGCCATGACTACGAGCTGGCGGGCGGCCAGCACTCGCTGGCGGCAGGCATGATGTTTTACCTGTGCCGCTCGCCACGCACCGACTCCGTGGGTGCCACGGCGACGGAGAACGTCGGCACGCTGATCACGGATGCGCAGCGCCATGTGACCTACGGCTCCGTGTTCGTGGAAAACAAGTTCACCTTCGGCAAGCTCACCATCACGCCCGGCTTCCGCATGGAGATGATGAGCCAGAGCATCGCCGTCAGCAATGTCGGTGTGGATCAGATCAACACGCGCAAAGTCAGCACGCAGCCGCTCTTTGGCCTGGGCCTGTCTTATGACCTCGGCAACCAGACCAGCGTGTATGCCAATGTCTCGCAGGCCTACCGCCCCATCGTCTTTGGTGCCACACTCATACCAGCGCCTGGTTCCAAGGCCAGCGATCTCGCCCCTGGTCTCACCTGGAGCTACGAGCTCGGCATGCGCGGCACCCCGCGCCGCTGGTTCACCTGGGACAGCTCTTTCTTCCTCATCGACCTCGACAACCAGGTGGGCTTTGAAGACGGCCACCTCGACAATGTGGGCCGCAGCATCAACTACGGCTGGGATGGTGCCTTCCAGCTCGACTTGATCGGGGCGATGGATGCCCTGAACGGCACGAATCATGGCGAGCGCCTCGGCTCCCTCAATTTCTACACCAATCTCTCGCTGCTCAAGGCCCAGCTCCACGGCTCCACCAACAATGGCGGCCGCCCGCAGTATGCGCCGCCCTACATGCTGCGCTCCGGCCTCATCTACAAACGCCCCAGCGGCCTGAAGCTCGCCTTCCTCGGTACCATGATGGGCCAGCAAAATGCCGGCGACGACGGCGACCCCGACTACAAGGTGCCCGCCTACGTCACCTTCGATCTCACCGCCGAAGTCCCGATCACAAAACATTTTTCGGTGCTCGCCGCCGTCAACAACGTCTTCGACGCCCACTACTTCAGCCTCGTGGACTCCACCGGCATCAGTCCTGCCAATGGCCGCAATTTCTATGTGGGTGGTAGCCTGAAGTTTTGAGAGTGGGGGGACTTTGGGGAGCTCTCAAAGGCAAGGGTAATCGAATCAAACGAGGGTGATAGTTGCGCCTGCTTCGGCCTGTTAGAAGCAGTGCCATTCATGCTCGACGAAAACCCCAGCTAGTCCGATGAACTTCAAACCCACCTCTCATTCCGCGCGCAGAGTTGGGTGCGTTTTCCTTCTCACGGCGTGCTTGTTTCTGACTTCCGCTGCCGCCGCTGACTTGAAGGCGGGCTTTGCCCAGGTGGACATCACGCCGCCCATCGGCGCGATCATCACGGGCCCGATGGGACCTCTCAGCACTGCCACGGATGATCCCTTGAAGGCGCGGGCGATGGTCGTCGCGAGCGGCGGAAAGAAGCTCGTCACCGTCGGCGTGGACCTCGTGAAGATCCGCCGTGACCTGTCAGACAAAGCAATCGAGCTCGTCATGCAGCAGACGGACATCACGCGCGATGCGATTCTCATCTGTCCAAGCCACAATCACAGCGGGCCCTTGATCCCCGCAGACGGCGACAACAACAAAGCCAACAAGGCCTACATCGACACACTGCCCAAGCTCATTTCCGACAGCATCGTGCTGGCCAACCAAGCGCTGCAGCCTGCGCGCATGTCCGTCGGCCGCTCGATCGTTCTCGAAGGCCACATCAACCGCCGACTGATCTCCAAATCAGACGGCCTCGTCCTCAACACCTGGCTGAAGAAAGTGAACGACCTCAAGGAAGTGCCGCAGGTGCTGGGCAGCGAGAGCGTCATCGACCCGGAGCTATGGCTTGTGCGGTTCGACTCACTCGATGGCAAAATGCTCGGCACTCTGGTGAACTTCACCTGCCATCCCTGCCTGCACGATCGCATCAAGACGCACACCTGGTCGGCGGATTTCCCCGGCGTCATCGCAGACACCCTCGCGAAGGAGTTTGGCCCGCAGGCCGTGGGTGTTTTTACCCAGGGCGCCTCCGGCAACATCCAGCCGCCTGTGTGCTGGGCACCCGACTGGAAGGAACGTGCAGCCGTGTTTGCCAATGCGGCTGTGGATGCCGCCAAGACCGCCGTGCCCGTCGATGCGCCTGATGCGGCGCGATGTGGACGTGCCACGCTGCAACGCCGAAGCCCAGCGCCCGGAGGCGATCTCGCGCCTCGGCTGGCGGCCCGAGTCCTTTGAGGGCACGCAGAAAACCGCCGCCGCCATGCCGCGCACCCTGAATGTGCCCGTGAGCGCCGCACGCATCGGCCCCTTTGCCATCGCCACCAACGCGGGTGAACTCTTTGTCGAATGGGGCATCTCGGTGAAGAAGCGCTCGCCTTTCCCGCACACCATTCTCAGCGAGCTGACCAACCACTGGGTCGGTTACGAGCCCACGGAGGCCGCCTTCAAGCACGAAGGCTACGAGACGCTGGCCGGTGTCAACTACGTGGCGCTCGAAGGCATTCAAACGCTGGTTGATACGTCCATCGAAATGCTGGAGGAGCTTTGGAAAAAAGCACCTGAGCGTTCGCAGCCAGCATCGAAATGAACACCTGCTCTGATGAAGTCCGTGCTCCATAGTCTGCCATGAAAGCCCCTCTCTTCGTCTCGCTTGCTGTCGTCTTCCACGTCTTCGCCGCGTTGCCCTGCAGCATTCGTGCGGAGGAAAGCCGCCCGCTCGTCGGGGCCATCCGCTGGGATGCGTGGTATTCGAACAAAGGGCCGGTCAAGGAAGTCGAGCATTCGCTCGGACCACCCAAGTACCACTTCCGCCTGCCATGGTTCGCGCAGCTCCAAGGCGGGGACAAGGTGGGCATCAACGGCGACAGCGAAGCCATCATGCGCGAGGAGCTCAACTATGCCGCCACTGCGGGCCTGGATTACTGGGCCTTTCTGGACTACGGCCCCGGCAGCGACATGACGCACGCGCTGAACCGTTATCTCGCAGAGAAAGACAAGCGCGGGCTGCAATTTTGCTTCATCGAAGAAGGCGCAAGCATCGACGGCCGGGGTCCGGCTGACTGGCCGCGCGTGATCGAGCATTTCAAGAATCCGCAGTACCTCAGGGTGCTGAATGACCGCCCTCTGCTTTGTGTCTTTGCACGCCCGAAAAAGTATGGCCGGGAAGTCTTCGATAAACTCCGCCAACTCACTGTCGCCGCAGGTTTGCCAGAGCCTTACCTCGTGCTCATGGGCTGGAACCCCGCCGAAGAGCGCGCAAAGCTCGGCTTTGATGCCGTGTCCGAATATGCCGCCGTGGGCACCGGCTATTCACCCAACCCGGTGCCTTATGCTCAGCTCACCAGCAAGCATGTGGTGCAGGAGCTTTGGCAGAAATGGGAGCATGACCGCACCCCGCACATCACCTTTGCCACCGCAGGCTGGGACACCCGCCCGCGCCAGGAACGCCCGCCCACTTGGTGCCGTTGGATCAAGGCCACGCCCGACCTCACACCGCCCGAGCAGCAGAAGCCACTGCGGGATGTCGTCACCGCCACGCCCGCGCAGATCGCCCAGCACGTGCAGGAAGCCGTCCAGTGGACGCGCTCCCACCGCGATCTCAATCCCGCCAACTGCGTCCTCATCTACGGCTGGAATGAAAATGACGAAGGCGGCTGGCTCATCCCCACGCTGGGCGCTGACGGCAAGCCCGACGACTCACGCATCCAGGCGCTCGGCAAAGTTCTGCGCCCCAACTAAAACCTCTCAGTCTCGTTCACTGCCTCCATCCTATGCATCACCCGCCTCGTTTGAGATCGCTGTTTCTGCTCGTGTCCGGCATGCTGTGGCTTCAGTGTGCGGTGCCTGTGTCTGCAGCGGATGAAAAGCCAGCCACTCTCGAGGCTGGCGTCGGTTTGGTGGACATCACACCAACCGGCGAGGTCACGCTTGCAGGTTCACCTTCACCCAAGAAAACGTCGGAGGTAAAAACGCGCCTCTACGTTCGCGCACTCGTGCTTTCTGCAGATGGCAAAAAGGTGGCCATCGTCACGCTCGATACGTTGAAGTATCCCGTGGATCTGGTGCAAAAGGCGCGCGCCAGCATCGAGCAGGCCACGGGCATCCCTGCCGCCCATGTCATCATCTGCGCATCGCACACGCACTCCGGTCCGCTGTGGTCCTACTACCCCGACAAGCTCGTCACACCGATCACTGAGGCAGTCACAAAGGCGGCGAACGATTTGACACCCTGCACCGTCGGAGTCTCCAAAGGAAAAGCCGAAGGCGTCGCCGAGTGCCGCCGCGTGATCAAAGACGGTCACGCCTGGAATCGCTGGCAGCTCAAACCGGACGAGGCAGACCAATACCCGGCGGAAGGCCCGGCCGATCCTGACTTCGACATCCTCGCGCTGCGCAGCGCCGACGGAAAGTACAAGGCGCTCGCCTATAACTTCGCCTGCCATGCCGCCAACAACCGCGCACCGCTCATCTCCGCCGACTACCCCGGCGATGTGGAGAACTATGTGCAGAAGGAGCTGGGCTACGCCGTGCCCGCTTTCTTTCTCACCGGTGCCTGCGGCGATGTAAACCCCATCTACAGCGTGCGTCGCGATCTCTTCGAACAACGGCTCGGTGGCGAAATCCTGCGCTGCCTCGGCCAACTCGAACCGGTAGCGCAGCCCACGCTCGCCATTGAAGCCCGCGAGTTTCAAATGCCAGGCCGCGAGCATCCCGAGTTCAAAGAGGAAGAGGTGGCGCGCAACTGGCCGAAGCAACTGGAGCACTACCGCAAAGCCTACACCAGCATGAAGGCGCGCGAGAAGCCTTCCTACCTCTACTTCATCACCGGCATCCGCATTGGTCCAGACTTCGCCATCGTCACGAATGCGAACGAGCTCTTTTGCAGCATCGGTCTGAGCATCAAACAGAAGTCGCCCTTCAAACACACGATGACCGTGGAGCAAACCAATGGCGCGCATGGCTACGTGCCATCTGCCAAAGCCTTCGCAGGCGGCAGCTACGAGACCTGGTTCGGCGAGCACTCCTACCTCACCACCCAAGCCGCAGACATCATTGAGAAGGAATCGCTGGAAGTGATCAAGAAGCTGCGCAGCCAGGAGCCGAAGCCGTGAGGGATTGGCTATGCCAAAGGCCTGGTTACTAATTTGAGCGACCATCTCCTCGTCCCCAGTGCCGCTCACTGCGTCATTCTTTCGTCATTCGGATTTACTCATTAGGCATTCTGCCAGAACCTTCGATTCGTCCACCACCCTCTTCATTCATTAGCTCATCCCTCAAACCCATCGCACACTCCACCATGCCTCCCCGCATCCTCATCATCGGCCAGGGTCTCGCTGGCACGGCGTTGGCGTGGCGTTTGTGGGAGCGCGGGGTGCCGTTCGTCATCGTGGATCGCGATGAAGCACTCACCTGCTCCAAGGTGGCGGCCGGGTTGATCACGCCCATCACGGGCATGCGGCTCACGGTGAGTTGGCGATACGCGGAGTTTTACCGTGAGGCTTTGGGCTTCTATCGCCGCTGCGGCCAGCGCCTCAGGCAGCGCTGCTTCTTCCCACGCGGTTACGTGCGTCTGCTGAAGAACGAAGCGGAGATCACCAAATGGCACAAACGCCGGCGCGATCCCGACATGCAGCCCTTCCTGCATCCGCAGCCGCCGGTGCTGAACGCAGAGGTCATTCACGATCCCGCCAACGGCTTCCAGCAACGCCACGCCGCTTGGCTAGACA